>OGCQ01001220.1_pt1 | contig 33035 bp, 31 predicted proteins | sample 1570161 | NCBI WGS metagenome assembly OGCQ01 (sample SAMEA4384402, study PRJEB24528) | human gut metagenome | reverse complement strand
AGATTCAGTATAAATACTATAATTAATGCCATTAACTTATATTATTCACTCAATGTTACAACAATAGCTATTTCAACATATTTATTAGATTACATGAATATCAAAGTGTATCATGTAACTATTTCTAAATGGATTAAAAAGTTTGATAAGTATTATCTTTGGATTTGTATTGATTCTGAAACTAGATTCATTACATCTTGGAAATTAATCATGTCGAGAATAATTATCATCATATCTAATTAACAGAACCAATAAATTAAATATACAATATAATTACAACATTGTAAATGTATAACAAGAATTTTATCGTAATATGAATAACATTGAAATTTTTCACAATAAAAAGGTGAAACCGCATATATAATGAGATTTCACCTTTTTATTAATTATTTTTTAATTTAACAACTAACTCTTCATTAGGTGTTACATAAATAGTACTATTAGTTTCATAAATAACCATACCTGGCTTTGAACCACTAGGTTTTTTAACATGTTTTTTCATAGTATAGTCAACTGGAACTTGAGAAGACATTCTAGCTTTACTAAAGTAAGCAGCTAACATAGCGCCTTCTAGTAAAGTACTATCTGGAACTTCTTTTCCAGCACATTTTATAATAACATGAGAACCAGGAATATTTTTTGTATGCATCCATAAATCTTCAGGGTCTGCTATTCTTAAAGTTAAATAATCATTTTGTTTATTATTTTTACCGACAAATACAGTAAATCCATCAGAAGATGTAAATTGATTAGGTTTAGTAGTAAGGTCTATATCCTTTTTAGCTTTATATCTAAACGGAGCTTTTGCATATCCTAGCCTAATTAATTCGTCTTTGATATCTGCCAATTCTTCTAAGTTTTCGCAATTTTCAATACCTAACATAATATTTTCTAGATATTCAATTTCTTCATTGCAAAGAGTAATTTGAGCAGTCAATTCTATTTTAGCTGTTTTTAATTTATTGTATTTTTTAAAGTATTTTTGGGCATTTTCAGAAGGTGTTAAATTTTTCTTAAGTGCTATAGTAATTTTTGAATAGTTTTCATCATAAAAATTATCTACCTCAACGCTTTCCATGCCTTTTTCTATCATATAAATATAAGAAGTAAGAAGTTCGCCTTTGATTTTAAACTCATCGGCATTATCTGCATCTTTCAATTCTTTTTCTATTTTCTTTTGTTTGTGATAAAGTCTATCTAATTTTATAGAAATACTTTTTCTTAAATCAGAAGTTCTTTGATGAACTCTATCTTTAAAATCTTTTGTTTTATAATAATCTTCGATTATCTGAGAAATAGATTCATTTTTTATGAATTTATTTCCCTCTAAGAAAGTAAGATTAATACAACTAAAATCAATAACTTTATCCACATTTTCATCTATAACAATACAAGGATCAAAATTATTATTTTTTATTTTAGTAAATAAGTCTGAGAAAACTCTATATAATATAGATAATTCATCACGATCTTTATCTTCTCCTTTGTCATTTGGATTTAAATTAGACCTATGACATATTTCTTTGGCAACAGAAGGACTTATTCCTAAGAATTTTGTATAAATACCTTTAAAAATAGGTCCATCAAATTCTCTTAAAGTATTTATAAAGCTTTTTATGGAAACACCTTTAATAGGATTGATTTTATCCTGAGCAGGTGGAAGCTCATAAGTCATATTTGGAAGTAGTTGACGAACTCTACTTATACTAGGTGGAATTCTTTTTATTGAATCTATTATTTTATTATTTTGAGTTAAAATAATATTACTATGTCTACCCATTATTTCAACATAAATATCTTTTGTAGTTTTTTCCTTTAATTCATCAAAAGACTCTACACTTATTTTTATTATTCTTTCAAAATCAATTTGAGAAATTTCAGTTATAATACCATTTTGTATATATTTTCTAAATAACATACAAAACATAGGAGCCTTAATTGGATTTTCTTTTTTATAATCATTTGCTATATAAACTCTAGGATTTGATGCACTAGAACTTAATACTAATTTGAAGTTTTCTTTATTATTTCTAACATATAAAACCATTTCATCATTTTCAGGTTGATGAATCCTGTCTATTTTACCACCCACAAGCTTAGTCGAAAGTTCATGAGCTAAACTGTGAATAACTAAACCATCTAATGCCATAATAATCTCCTTTCAAACATAAGTAATAAACTTATTATTACATATTATAAGCAAGTTGTGAATAGGAGGAACATAATCTTTTGAATAAATATAATATGAAATAAATTTTTTTTATTATTTATTAAAAGAAGATAAGATTAAAGATTAATTTTGACCATATCATTTATTGGTTAATATTTATTTTTTGTTTATTATAATGTATAATATTAAGTTAGAACTGTTTATATAAAAAGGGGAGATATGAATGAAGTTTTGGAAGTTACAGGGGATAGGCAATGATTTTATAGCAATTGATGGAAGAGATGATAATATAAATAGCGATGATTATGGAAAGTTAGCAAAAAGCGTATGTCACAGAAAATTTTCAGTGGGAGCTGATGGACTTTTAGTAGTGAAAAATAGTAACGTAGCAGATATTGAAATGGTATATTATAATTCTGATGGAAGTCGTGCATCGATGTGTGGAAATGGACTTAGATGTTTTGTTAAATTTGTTTATGATAATAATATAGTTAATAAAGAAAAAATTGATGTTGATACATTAGATGGCATAAAAAAAATAAAAATAAATTTAAAAAATAAAGACATAGATACAATTACAGTAAATATGGGGCAAGGAAGTTTTAAATGTAGTGATATACCTATAAATTCAAATGAAGAAATATTTATAAATAAAGAAATAAATGTTTTAGATGAAAAATTTATAGTAAATTGCATGCATATGGGCGTTCCTCATACTGTAATTTTTGTAGATGATATGGATATGAATAAAATACATAAATACGGACCTTTAATTGAAAAACATGAAATATTTCCTGAAGGAACCAATGTGAATTTCGTTAAAATAATAGATGAAAAAAATATACTTGTTAGAACGTGGGAAAGAGGATGTGGATATACTCTTGGATGTGGAACAGGTATAACGGCTTCAGTTATTATAAGTAATTATTTAAAAAAAGTTAAAGATTCAGTAAAAGTTACTTCAGAAGGTGGAAGTATAATAATAGATTTTATTGATAATGAAGCTTATATGACTGGAAAAGCAATAAAAATATGTGAAGGAAATTTGGAGGTATAGTAAATGGCTATAAGTATGACAGGTTTTGGTAGAGGCGAATTTAAAAATGATAGTTATCATTTTTTAGTAGAATGTAAAACAATAAATCACAAGTATTGTGATATAAATGTAAGGCTACCAAGAAAAATATCTTTTTTAGAAGATAAAATTAGGAATTATGTTAAAAATTTCATAAAAAGAGGAAGAGTGGATTTATATATAAAGCTTGACTTAATTGGCTCTGAGGATGTAAACTTAAAGTTCGATGATAAATTAGCAACTCAATATGTAAATATATTAAAAGAAATAAAAGAAAAATTTAATTTACAAGATAATATAAATGTTATGGACGTGGCCAAATTTCCTGATATAGTAAAATGTGAGGAAAAAGAAGAAGATGAAGAATTATACTGGAATATGTTAAAAGAAGCTTTAGATATGTCACTTAAAAGACTTACTGAAATGAGAAAAGCAGAAGGTGAAAAATTAGCTCAAGATACATTATAAAGATGTGAAATTTTAAACAATCTATTAAATGAAGTAGAAAAATATTCTGATACTATTGTAGATGAATATAGAGAAAAATTAAATACTAGAATTAATGAAATTTTAGATAATCCAAGTATAATAGATGAAAATAGATTGGCACAAGAAGTGGCAATATTTGCAGATAAAAGTTCAATAACAGAAGAAATAGTTAGATTTAAAAGTCATATTGAACAACTTAAAAATACTGTTGTAAAAAATGATTCAATAGGAAGAAAAATTGATTTTCTAATTCAAGAAATGAATAGAGAAGTAAATACAACAGGTTCAAAATCATCTAACATTAATATAACTAATTTAGTAGTAGATATAAAAAGTGAATTAGAAAAAATTAGAGAACAAATACAAAATATTGAATAGTATTATTTTTGATAAATACTATAAAAATGTATAATACTAATAGATAAGTTGAAAGGATGAAATATTAATGGTTATAGACAAGAAAGGTCTTTTATTAGTTGTATCAGGACCATCTGGTGCAGGTAAGGGAACAATTTGTAAAGTATTAATGGACAGAAATAAAGATTTAAAACTATCTGTATCAGCAACTACTAGACAACCAAGAACTGGAGAAGTAGAAGGTGTGAATTACTTCTTCTTAACTCATGAAAAATTCAATGATATGATAAGCAAAAATGAATTTTTAGAATATGCAAATACTTATAGTAATTTTTATGGGACTCCCAAAGGACCTGTAATGGAATGCTTAGAAAAAGGACAAGATGTTGTTCTTGAAATTGAAATGCAAGGAGCAAGACAAGTAAAACAAATTTATCCAGATGCAATATTAATATTTGTTTTACCACCAACACTTAATGAATTACAAAGTAGATTATCTTCTAGAGGAACAGAAACTGAGGAGCAAATGCAAGAAAGATTAAGCTGTGCCTTTGAAGAAATTAAACAAATTAAAGATTATAACTATTTTATTTTCAACGAAACTAATAGAGAAGTTGAAGCTGCAATAGAAATAGAAAATATTATAAGTGCAGAAAAAAATAAAGCTGCAAGATATGAAGAAGACATAATAAGAAAATTTAAGGAGGAATTATAAAATGAAACCATCTATAAATGAAGTATTAGCAAAAATAGATAACAGATATTACTTAGTAGGAACAGTAGCTAAAAGAGCTAGAGAAATAGTTGACGGAAGTGAACCATATGTGGATAGTAAAGTTAACAAAGGAAAACCAGTAATGCTTGCTACTGAAGAAATAGCAGAAGGAAAAATAACTTACAGATTATTAACAGAAGAAGAAATACAAATTGCTGAAGCACTACATGCTGAAGAACAAAGTAAATTAATCGAGGAGTAAGATATGTTAAAAGGTAAAACTGTAGTAATAGGCGTTAGCGGTGGAATAGCAGTATATAAGGCTTGTGATGTAGTAAGCCGACTAAAAAAATTAAATGCAAATGTTCATGTTATCATGACTAAAAGTGCAACTGAATTTGTTACACCTTTAACTTTCCAATCACTAAGTCAAAATTATGTTGTAAGTGATATGTTTGAAGAACCAAAAACTTGGGATGTAGAACATATATCATTAGCAAAAAAAGCTGATGTGTTTTTAATAGCACCAGCAACTGCCAATGTAATTGGAAAAGTAGCAAATGGAATTGCAGATGATATGTTAACAACTACAGTTATGGCAACTACAGGGAAAGTACTTATAGCACCAGCTATGAATACTAACATGTACCGAAATCCTATTCTTCAAAGAAATATAAGTATATTAAAAGAATTAGGCTATAATTTTGTAGACCCAGATAGTGGTAGACTTGCATGTGGTGATATAGGTGAAGGAAAACTTGCTTCTCCAGAAAAGATAGTTGATGCAGTTGTAGATTTATTTAATGAAGATAAAAAAGATTTATTAGGTAAAAAGATAATGATAACTGCAGGACCAACAGTTGAAAGTATTGACCCAGTAAGATATTTAACTAATAGATCTACAGGAAAAATGGGATACGCTATTGCTAAAATGGCAGCTAACAGAGGTGCAGATGTAACATTAGTTAGTGGACCTACAAATATAGAGCCACCATCTAATATTAAAAAATTAATCAAAGTGCAATCTGCCAAAGATATGTATGATGCAATTATAGATAATTTTGATGAAAATCAAGTCATAATAAAAAGTGCAGCTGTAGCAGATTATAAACCTAAAAATTATAGTGATAAAAAAATTAAAAAAAGCAATGATGATTTAATAATAGAGTTAGATAGAAATAAGGATATAGCCTATGAATTAGGAAAAATTAAAAAAAATAAAATTTTAGTAGGATTTGCTGCTGAAACTAATGACCTTATAGAAAATGCCAAAGGTAAAATTTCTAAGAAAAACTTAGACTTTATTGTTGCAAATGACTTAACTGAGTCAGGTGCAGGTTTTGGTACTGACACAAATATTGTTAAAATAATTGACAAAGATGGTAACATAGCTAAATATCCTCAAATGAAAAAAGATGAGGTAGCTGATGTTATATTAGATAAAGTGAAATCATTATTAGAAAAGTAAGCATCTATTTATAGATGCTTATATTTTTAAGGAGCAATCTATGGATAATGAGAAATATGCAAAAGTTATAGTTAAAAATAATACTAGATATACAGATAACTTATTTACATATAAAATTCCAGAATTTTTAGTAGATGGTATGCAAATAGGACATAGGGTTTTAGTTCCTTTTGGAAAGGGAAATAAACCTATAGAGGCCTATGTATTTTCAATTACTGATGAAAAAGAAGTTAATATAAATTATAAAGAAATATTTGATATTTTAGATGAATATCCTATTTTTAAAGAAGAAGACATAAACTTGATTAAGTGGATGAGAAATAGATATTTATGTACATTTATGGATTGTATATTGTTGCTTCATCCTAAAGGATATAAAGTAGATAGCTTTAAGGAAATAAGTTTATCTAGAGAACTTGAAAATTTAGATATTGAGAGTTTTTATACTAAAATAGATAGCTTAAATAAAAATAGAAAATTTGTTATTAATAAAATAATACAAAATAAAAATAAAATAAAAGTAGAAAAATTAATAAAAGAAAAAGCTTTAGAAGAAAATATTAATCCAAAAGATTTGAAATTATCTTCTAATATGAATAACCTTTTATTGAAAATGAAAGAAGACAAGTTAATTGATATTAACTGGAATTATAAAAGTCAAAAAAATGAAAAGAAAATCTGTTATGTATCTTTAAATATTAATCCAGATGATATAAATGATTATATACTAGATAATAAAATTCGTTTAGGACAAAAACAAAAAGAAATTATAGATTTTTTAAGATATAATGAAGAAATAGAAATTAATGATTTAATTAAATTATTAAATGTTGGCAAGGAAAGTATTACTTCTTTGCAAAATAAAAATTTAATAAACTTTCAAATTAAAGACTACTATAGAAAACCTGATGAGCTATATGATACAAATAAAAAAGAAATTGTACTTAATCATGAACAAAAAAAAGCTGTAGAAAAAATCACATCAGAAATGTTTGAAGAAAATAAGAAACCATATATGATTCATGGAGTTACTGGAAGTGGAAAAACAGAAGTATATATGGAGATTATTGATTATGCTTTGAAACAAGGTTTAGATAGTATATTTTTAGTTCCTGAGATATCTTTAACACCACAAACAATATCTAGATTAAAAAATAGATTTGGAGATATTGTAGGAGTTTTTCATAGTAAGCTTTCAGAAGGTGAAAAACATGATGTTTTTAAAGCTATAAAACAAGGAAAAATAAGAATATTAATTGGAGCTAGGTCTGCTTTATTTGCACCATTCAATAGTTTAGGAGTAATTATAATAGATGAATTCCATGAAGGTGCATATAAATCGGAAATGAATCCTAAATTTTCAGCAATAGAAGTTGGGAAATATATGGCTCTTAAGAGAAATATAACTTTAGTTTTAGGCTCAGCAACACCTTCTGTAGAGGAATATTATAGAGCAAAAGAAAATGAATACGAATTAATTACTATTAAAGAAAGAGCTAATAAAAAGCCTCTCCCTAAAATAGAATTAATAGATATGAAAAATGAATTAAACTTAGGAAATAAAAGTATATTTTCTTATAAATTACAAAGTGAAATAGAAGAAGCTTTAAATAAAAATAATCAAGTTATATTGTTTTTAAATAGAAGAGGTTATGGAAATTTTGTTTCATGTAGAAAATGTGGGTATGTATTTTCTTGCAAAAATTGTGATATATCACTTACTTATCACAAATATAAAAATATTGGAACTTGTCATTATTGTGGATATGAAGAAAATATACCCAAAACTTGCCCAGAGTGTGGTAGTGATTATGTAAAACCTTTTGGAGTTGGCACTGAAAAGGTTGAGGAAGAAGTGAAAAAATTATTTAAAAATGCAAAAGTTCTTCGTATGGATAAAGATACCACATCTAAAAAAGGAGAACTTGATAAAATTTTAAATAAGTTTAAAAATAAAGAAGCAAATGTGTTGATTGGAACACAAATGCTGAGTAAAGGTCTAGACTTTGAAGATGTAACATTAGTAGGGATTTTGTCAGCAGATATGATGCTTAACTTCCCAGACTTTAGAAGTTTTGAAACTACTTTTCAATTAATAACCCAAGTATCCGGAAGAGCAGGTAGAAGTCATAAAGAAGGCAAGGTTGTACTTCAGACATATGATACAGATCATTATGTCATAAGAAGGTCTTTAAATTATGATTTTGAAGGGTTTTATGAAGATGAAATAAAGGTGAGAAAAATTTTTAATTATGCACCATTTAATAATATGATAAGTGTAGTAGTAAGTGGTAAAAATGAATCATTAGTAGAAAAAAATATAAATAAGATGTATAATTCACTTATTTATTTATTGAAGGAAAGATGCGTAGAGGATTTTGACTTTATCTTAGGTCCAAATGCTTGTGCTATTTCAAAAATAAATCAAAATTATAGATATCAATTATTATTTAAGGATGATAATATTGAAATTAATTTATTAAAAGGTATAATAAAATATATATGTATAACTAAAAAAGAAGTTGTGTTTGATAAAGATGTAAACATTTCAATAGATGTTAATCCAAACAATATTCTTTAAATAGAGGAGGAAAAATTATGGCAATAAGACAAATAGCTAAAATTGGAGAACCAGTACTTAGAAAAAAAGCAAAAGTTGTTACAAAATTTGATGACAAATTAGTAGAATTATTAGAAGATATGGCAGATACTATGTATGAGGCTGATGGTGTAGGTCTTGCAGCACCACAAGTTAGTATATTAAAAAGAGTAGTTGTAATAGATATAGGAGAAGGATTATTAGAGCTTATAAATCCGGAAATAATAGCAACTAGTGGAGAACAAATAGATGCAGAAGGTTGTTTAAGTATTCCAGGTGAAGATGGAGAAGTAAAAAGACCTTATGTAGTAAGGGTAAGAGCTCAAGATAGAAATGGAAATACTTTTGAAATAGAAGGAGAAGAATTACTTGCTAGAGCATTCTGTCATGAAATAGATCACCTAGATGGAATATTATTCGTAGACAAAGTAGAAAAATAGTAGGAGTGATACAAATGAAAATAGTATTTATGGGAACACCAGACATTGCAAAGGGATGTCTACAAAAACTAATAGATGAAAAACTAGATGTTGTAGGAGTAGTTACTCAAGCAGATAAGCCTATTGGTAGAGGTAAAAAGATGGGTATGCCACCAGTTAAAGAGTTGGCACTAGAACATAATATACCAGTATATCAACCAGCTAAAGCTAGAGATGAAGAGTTTATAAACACATTAAAAGAAATCAATCCAGATTTAATAATAGTTGTGGCTTATGGTCAAATATTACCTAAAGCATTACTTGATATACCTAAATTTGGTTGTGTAAATGTTCACGTATCTTTACTTCCAAAATACAGAGGAGCAGCACCTATAAACTGGGTAATAATAAACGGAGAGCAAAAAACAGGTGTTACTACAATGTATATGAATGAAGGTCTTGATACAGGGGATATAATACTTCAAAGTGAATTTGCTTTAAGTGATGAAATAACAGCAGGTGAACTTCATGATATAATGATGGAACAAGGTGGCGAGCTTTTAGTTGAAACAATAGATAAAATTAAAAATAATTGTGCGCCAAGAATTCCTCAAAATGATGAAGAATCTTCTTATGCTCCAATGATGAATAAAGCTTTAGGAAACATAGATTTTAGTAAAACTGCAAAAGAAATTCATAACTTAGTAAGAGGTGTTAATCCTTGGCCAAGTGCTTATACTACTTATGAAGGAAAAAGCATGAAGGTTTGGAAGACTAAAGTATTAAATGAAACGACTAGTAAAGAATGTGGAACTATACTTAAAGTTGATAAAGATGGTATAAGAGTAGCTACTAAGGACAAAATTTTATTAATAGAAGAAATACAAATGCCAAACAAAAAAAGAGTGGCTGTTTGTGAATATATAAAAGGAAATAAAATTGAAGAAGACACTATTTTAGGTTAATTTTATGATGACTGATATAAGAAAATATATTAGAGCAGTTAATGTTTTTTTAATAATGCTTGTTTTAGGAGCATTTACTATTCATATATTTTTATCAAATTATATAAGTTTACTTTCTTCGGTGATAAATATTTTAGTCATTGGGATAATATTATTAATATTATTTTCTACAATAATAACTTATTTTATTTTTGATGAAAAAGAAGTTAGTAAATATTTGATGAAGATAAACTACTTAATAATAAGAAATATATTTCCTGTTATAAGTAAAGTTAGTGGATTTGTAAATATATCAAAAGACGAAATAAGAAAAATATTTATAAAAATAAATAATGCTTATATTTATAGTAATAAATATAATTTTAATAGTGAAGATTTAATAATATTGATACCCCATTGTATTCAAAATCATAATTGTAAATTAAAAGTTACAAATGATATTGATAATTGCAAAAATTGTGGTATCTGTAAAATAAGTGATTTACAACAATTGAAAGAAAAATATAATACAAAAATATTTGTAGCTACAGGAGGAACTTTAGCAAGAAAAATTATTATAGATAATAAACCTAAGGCAGTAATAGCTGTGGCTTGTGAAAGAGATTTAACATCTGGAGTTAGAGATATCAGAAAGATTCCTGTACTTGGAGTTTTTAATTCTAGGCCAAATGGACCTTGTATAGACACAAATATTGATATTAATGAGGTAGAGAAAGCAATTAATTTTTTTACGTGTAAATAAGGAGAGTGTTTAATATGTTTCCTGGAATGGGTTATGGATATGGATATGGCTATGGTTACAGAATAGACCCTACAATGATACTATTAATACCAGCTATATTGCTTACTTTATATGCTCAATACAAAGTAAGCTCGACAACTAATAGATACTTCAATGTTAGAAGTGATAGAAATCTTACAGGTGAAGAAGTAGCTAGAAGGATATTAGATAGCAATGGTCTTTATAATGTAAGAGTGGAAATGGTAAGGGGAAGACTTAGCGATCATTATGATCCAAGATCTAATGTTGTTAGGTTATCCGAGGATGTTTACAGTAGAACATCGATTACTTCGATTTCAGTAGCAGCTCATGAATGTGGTCATGCAATTCAACATGCTCATGGATATGCTCCTTTAAATATAAGAAGTAGTTTAGTTCCGGTAGTAAACTTTGCATCAAATATGTCTTGGATATTTATAATGCTAGGATTTGTTACTAGAGGAGTACTACTAGAAGTAGGGATAATATTATTTTCTGCATCAGTATTATTTCAAATAGTTACTTTACCTGTGGAATTTAATGCTTCAAGTAGGGCCTTGACTCAATTGACAACACTTGGAATAGTCGATGATAGAGAAGTTAGAGAAAGTAGAAAAGTGCTTCAAGCAGCTGCATTAACTTATGTGGCGGCGGCAGTTACTGCAATACTTCAATTGCTAAGATTGGTACTAATTGCAAATAGTCGAGATGATTAAAATTTAGGTCCTAGTTTTACTAGGACCTTTTTAAAATAAATCAAAAATTAATTAAATTTTGAAAATAAGGAGAAAAATATGAACGCAAGAGAAATAGCATACAAAGTTCTTTTAGATATAGAAAAAAACAATAATTATTCAAATATGGCTATAAATAAACATTTTAAAGATGTTAAATTATCAAATCAAGATAGAGGTTTAGCAACTGAAATAATATATGGAGTAATAGAAAATAAATATTATATAGACTATATGATTGATAAGCTATCAAAAGTTAAAACTAATAAAATGGAGATATATGTTAAAACATTATTAAGAATGGGAGTATACCAAATAATGTTTTTAAATAGTATTTCTGATTATGCAGCGGTTAATGAGACTGTTAACTTAGCAAAAAAGAAAAATTCTAAAGTTTCAGGATTTATAAATGGAATACTTAGAAATGTCATCAGACAAAAAGAAGAAATAGGCAAAGTTAAAACAAAAGATGATATTGAATACTTAGCTATAAAATATTCTTATGATAAATGGATGATAAAAAATTGGATAGCTCACTTTGGTAAAGAATTTACAGAAGAATTAGTAGAAGCAAACAATGAAAGACCAAATATTTACTTAAGAACAAATACTTTAAAAATAACTAGAGGTGAATTAATTGAAAAATTAGCTGAGCAAAATATAAAAGCTGAAAAGGTAAATGTTGTTGAAGAAGCTATAAAAGTTGAACATTTAAAAGATATAGAAAATAATAAATTATACAAAGAAGGATTATTTACAGTACAAGATATAAGTTCTATGCTTGTGGGGAAAGTAATGAATCCAAAAGAAAATTCATTAATTTTAGATGTATGTAGTGCTCCAGGAGGGAAAACTACTCATATGGCAACATTAATGAATAATACTGGACAAGTTGTATCAAGAGATATATATGACCATAAATTAAAACTTATAAAAGCATCTGCTAATAGATTAGGTTTAACTAACATTGACGCACAGGAATTTGATGGAATGAAGCTTGATAGAGAAAGTATTGCTAAATTTGATTATGTGCTTGCTGATGTTCCTTGTTCAGGACTTGGGATTATAAGAAGAAAACCGGAAATAAAATACAAAGAAAAAGAAGAATTCAGAGAATTACCACCAATTCAAAAGAAAATACTTGAAAATGCTGCGAAATATGTAAAAGTGGGTGGAACTTTAATTTATAGTACTTGTACTATACAAGATAATGAAAATATAAATGTAGTAAATGAATTTTTACAAAAACATAAAAACTTTGAATTAGCTCCTATAAAAGAAGTTAATGTGGATTTAGACAATCAAGAAAAAGGATATATGAAAATTTATCCAAATGTTCATGATATGGATGGATTCTTCATATCTAAATTAATCAGAGTAAGGTAGTGATAAAATGACAGAAAATAAAGTAGCATTAAAAAATATGACAGAAGAAGAATTAAAAGAATTCTTAAAAAGTATAGGTGAGAAACCATTTAGAGGTACACAAATTTTCTCATGGATATACAAAGGTGCTAAAACTTTTGATGATATGAATAATATACCAAAAAGCTTAAGGGAAAAGCTAGAAAAAGTATCTTATATAGGAAATATAAAACAAGAATTAGCTTTAGAGTCTAAAGTTGATAAATGTAAAAAATATTTATTTGAATTAAATGATGGGAATATAGTAGAAACAGTTATGATGGATTATGGAGATAGAATAACTGTATGTATATCAAATCAAGTAGGATGTAGAATGGGATGTAAATTCTGTGCATCTACATTGGAAGGATTAATCAGAAACTTAGAGCCTTGGGAAATTCTAGACCAAATTATAAAGGTTCAAGAAGATACAAATAAAAGAGTTTCAAATTTAGTTTTAATGGGAAGTGGAGAACCTCTAGATAACTTTGAAAATACTAAAAAGTTTTTAAAACTTGTTAATGAAAAAAATGGTCTTAATATAGGTTATAGACATATAACTTTATCTACTTGTGGTGTAGTTCCTAAAATGTATGAACTTGCTGATTTACAAATACCAATTAACTTAGCTCTTTCTCTTCATTCACCTTTTGATGAAGAAAGAAAAAAAATAATGCCAGTTGCCAATGCATATAAAGTAGATGATATAATTAAAGCATGTAAGTATTATATTCAAAAAACTAATAGAAGAGTTACCTTTGAGTACTCTTTAATAAAAGGAGTTAATGACTCTAAAAAAGAAGCAGATGAAATAGTAAAACTTTTAAAAGGAATGTTGTGTCATGTTAATTTAATTCCTATAAATAAAGTGGAAGAAAGAGATTTTGAAAGACCAGATAAAACATATATTTATAAGTTTAGAGATATGTTGGAAAAAAATAATATACCAGCAACAGTTAGAATATCTATGGGATCTGATATAGGAGGAGCTTGTGGTCAACTTAGACGTAAACACAAGTAAATAAGGAGGGTAATTACTATGATTTATAATTGTGACTCTCATGTGGGTAAGGTTAGAAAAAATAACGAAGACTACTGTATGGGGGAGATTATACAAACAGATGATGAATGTATAGGAATATTTGCTTTAGCTGATGGTATGGGTGGCCATAAAAAAGGAGAAGTAGCAAGTAAAATAGCAGTAGAAAGTATAATAGATTTTTTAAAAGAGAATATTTCTAAGAGTTCTGGCATAAAAATGGATTATTTAGATGATGTAATAAAACAAGGTTATAATTATGCCAATCAAAAAATTTATGCTAAATCTAGAAAAGATATTTCTTGTGAAGGTATGGGAACTACTTTAGTTGTTGCAGTTGTTTATAAGGATGATGCTATTATAGCTAATGTGGGTGATAGTAGATGTTATTTATTAAAAGGTGATAATTTTAGAAAGATAACAAAGGATCATTCTGTAGTAGAAGAGCTTGTAAGTGCCAATTTAATAACTGAAGAAGAAGCTAGGGTACATCCTCGCAGAAATCAAATAACACGAGCAATGGGAGCAGAAGAAATAATTATAGTAGATATATTTAGACAAAAACTAGAAAAAAATGATATGCTAGTTTTGGCTACAGATGGCCTTACGGGATGTGTAGAAGACAAAGATATTAAAAGAATAATTATGCAAGATAAAAGCATAAAGGATATTTGTGATGATTTAATCAATGAAGCTAATAATAATTCAGGTAAGGATAATATATCTGTTATCCTAACAAAGATTGATTAGGATGGTGATATTGTGGGAGAAACGATTCTTGGAAATAGATATGAAATCATAAGAAAAATTGGAGATGGAGGAATGGCCTTTGTTTATGAAGCAAAGGATAGACTTCTAAATAGAATAGTAGCAGTAAAAGTTCTTAGGCCAGAATTTGTAGATGATGAAGAATTTTTAGCAAAATTTAAAAGAGAAGCAGAAGCTGTTGCAAATATTTCTCATCCTAATATAGTAAATGTATATGATGTAGGTTGTGATGGAAAAGTAAACTACATAGTTATGGAATATGTGGATGGACAAAACTTAAAAGAAATAATAAAAAATGAAGGAACACTAGATGAATATACAGCTTTAGATATAACAAAACAAATAGCAAAAGCTCTTAGTGCTGCACACAAAAAAGGAGTTATTCATAGAGATATAAAACCTCATAATATTTTAATATCTAGTGAAGGTAGAAATGTAAAGGTTGCAGATTTTGGTATAGCAAAAGCAGCAACAAATTCTACTATGACTAATATAGGTAGTATAATTGGTTCTGTTCATTATTTTTCTCCAGAACAAGCAAAAGGTAAACCTGTAAAAAATAATGCAGACTTATATTCTTTAGGTATAGTTCTATATGAAATGCTACTTGGTAAGGTGCCTTTTAAAGGTGATAGTCCTATTTCTATTGCCCTTCAACATATTAATGAAGATATAGAATTTAGTAGCGAAGAAAAAACTCAAATACCTCAAAGTATTAGAACATTAATTAAAAAATTAACAGAAAAATCACCTGAAGATAGATATCAAAGTAGTGAAGAAGTTATAGAAGATATAGAATATATTGAACAAAATATAGATTTGGATTTTATAAAGCAATATGATGATTTTGCTACAAGAAGAATTCCACCAGTAGAAATAGTTAATAATAGTACTTCATCAACGAAAGACAAAAAAACATTTAAAGAAAAAAATGATAAGAATGAAGAGTCTAAACCATTATTTTTTAAAAATAAAACTAAAAATAATAATGTATATAATAGAAAACCTAATAAGAAAAAAAGCAATGGATCTAAAGGTGCTATAGTTGGAGTTGTAGCAGTTGTAATACTTGCTGTGGTTGGAGTAGTAACTAATGGATTTGGATTGTTAAATAAAAATAGTGATGTAATAGCTATGCCAAATCTTATTAATATGAGTTTGGAAGATGCAAATAAAACTATAAATAAGCTAGATTTAAAACTTACTATAAATGAACGACACGATGTAGATGTGGAAAGAAATCATGTTATATCTCAGAGCCCATCACAGGGAACTGAACTTAAAAAGGGAGACTTGGTTACTATAGTTATTAGTTTAGGACCAGAAGAATTATCGGTTCCTAATTTAATGGGATATACATTAAATGATGCTAAAAAAATACTGGAAAAGGATGGTCTAAAACTTGGAAGTATAAGTTATGATTATAGTGAAGTTTACAAAGAAGGAACTGTAATCAATCAAAATCCTGTAGTTGGTGTTGGAAGTATTAAAAAAGGTGATAGTGTAAATGTTGTAGTTAGTAAAGGTCAAAAACCTGTAGAAAATCATGAACAAAATAATACAAACAATGATGAAAAACAGGACAGCAATGAAAATGTTGATAATAATGACAGTAACAACAATAATAATGACAACAACAGTAACAATGACAATAAAAATGATAATACAGGAAATAAAGACGATACTAAAGATGATAAACCATCTCAAAAACCTGAGGATTCAAAAGATGATGATAATTCAGGAGAAACTCCAGTTAATAACCCTAAAGATGATGACGAAGAAATATTGGGTTAAGAATAAAATAATATCATAGAAATAAAATATAAGTAGGCATTATGCTTACTTATATTTTATTTTTGGAAAAATAAAAATAATATATGATAATTAAATTTAAAATAATAAAATTATTGTGGTAATATATAATAAAGTGTTAAAAAATAAGGAGGCAATTAATGTTAAATGGAAGGATAATGAAAGGAATAGGGGGATTTTATTACGTAGATACAGAACAAGGGCTGTATGAATGTAGAGCAAGAGGAATTTTTAGAAAAAATAAACAAACTCCTTTAGTAGGTGATAGAGTAAAAATTAGTGTTGTAGAGGAAGAAAAGAAAATAGGGGTAGTAGAAGAAATTGATAAAAGAGAGACTGAACTTATTAGACCACCTATTTCAAATATTGAAAAAGCTCTAATAGTTTTTGCTGTAAAAAACCCTACACCTCATTTATCTTTATTAGATAGATTTATAGTTCTTGCTGAAAGAGAAAATCTAGAAATTGTAATAATACTTACAAAAGTAGACTTAGATGAAGATAATACTACTGAAAAAATAAAAGAAATATATGAATTAAGTGGGTATAAAGTTATACCTGTTAGTAGTAAATCTAAAATGAATATAGATAAAATAAAGGAAGAATTAAATAATAGTGTTGTAGTTTTTGCAGGACCATCTGGTGTAGGTAAATCAAGTTTACTAAATGAAATAGATCCAAACTTTAAATTACAAACAGGAGAAGTTAGTGACAAAATAAAAAGGGGAAAACATACTACTAGACATGCAGAACTTTTAAAATTAGAATGTGGTGGTATAGTAGCTGATACGCCAGGATTTTCTTCTTTAACATTAGATGATATAGCAGAAAATGAATTAAAAGAATACTTTATTGAATTTGATGAAGTTGATACTTGCAAATTTGGAAATAAATGTATACATGAAAATGAGCCAGGATGTGGCGTTAAAGAAGCTGTTGAAGCAGGGGAAATTTCAAAAATAAGATATGATAGTTATATACAGTTACTTAATGAAATAAGACAAGGGAAAAGGAGATATTAAGAAAATGATAAAATTAGCACCATCAATATTATCAGCAGATTTTGCAAGACTGTTAGAAGATATAAAAAAAGTAGAAAAGGCAGGATGTGAATATTTGCATATAGATGTTATGGATGGACATTTTGTGCCAAATATAACATTAGGACCTGGCATAGTTAAATCTTTGAGAAAAGATGTAAATATGGTATTTGATACTCATCTTATGATAGAAAATCCTGATAATTATATCAAAGATTTTGTTGATGCAGGAAGTGATTTAATAGTAGTTCATGTAGAAGCTTGTAAGCATTTACACAGAACAATACAAAATATCAAATCACATAATGTAAAAGCTGGAGTAGCTCTAAATCCAGCAACTCCTATTGAAAGTATTAAACATGTTTTAGAAGATGTGGATATGATACTTATAATGACTGTTAATCCAGGATTTGGAGGTCAATCATTTATAGAAGGTATGATTGAAAAAATAAAAGAATTAAAATCAATAATAGATGAAAAAAATCTAAATGTAGATATACAAGTTGATGGTGGCATAAAACCAAGTAATATAGACAAGGTAGTTAAAGCAGGTGCAAACGTAATTGTTGCAGGTTCTGCAATATTTAATAGTGATGATATTAATGAAACAGTAAAATTAATGAGAAAAAAAGCTGCACTTTAGGAGAGAACAATGAAAGTTTGTATTGTTTTAAATGGGGAAATTAAAAATTATCAAAAAACAAAAGAAATTATTTTGAAAGAAAAATATGACTATATAATAGGTGCAGATGGTGGATGCAATCATTTGTATAAAATGAATATTATACCAAACTATATTATTGGTGATTTAGATTCTATAAATGAAGAATTAATATCTTATTACAAAAATAAAAATGTTATATTTGAAAAGTATCCAACTCATAAAGATGAAACTGATTCAGAAATATGTATTTATTTAGCTAAAAAATTAAATGCAACTAAAGTTGATTTTATAGGAACCTTAGGTGGTAGAATAGATCATACATTGGCTAATATAGGTCTTATGAATTATGTTAAAAATATGGATATAAATCCTAGAATATTAACAAGTGAAGAAGAAATTTTAATTGTTAAAAATGAAAAAATAACTTTAAAAGGTAATAAGGGAGATACAGTATCTTTTATATCTATTGTAGGTGATTCAAAGGGGGTTACCCTTGAAGATATGGAATATCCTTTAAATAATGCAAAAGTAGGCTATTTATCTTCTTTAGGCATATCAAATGTTATGGTAAAAGATGAATGTATCGTAAAAGTAGAAGATGGTTGTGCCCTTATTATAAGAAATTTTAATATATAATAAAAGCCCTTTCGTATTAATAATATGAAGGGGTTTTTACTATAAATGATTTATTATTGGTTTTTAATTAAGATAGCCTTAGATTTTATTTTAGAGCTTTTGCGGACGATTTAAATATATAAATTAGTAAATAATTATTCTAAAATAAAAGTATTTATTAATATAATTTAAAAAGGTTATTTTTATTAAGATAAGATTTTTGTTTTTTATATAAATTTAATATGAAAATATTTAAAGGTCTATAAGAAAAATAATTAGCATAAAGTTTAATAACTGTGGGAATAAGAAAAATATTAAGAAAATCTAACCTGGGGGGAATAAGTATGAAAATGGTAACTATTAAATTACCAAAATGGCTTTCTAATATTGTATTGAAATTTATGAGAACTAATAAGAAATAATAAATTAGATAAACTTATAGATAAAAAAATAAGAGCCTACATTTCTGTAGGCTCTTTACTAATAAAATAAATTTATTATTAAGCTCTATCAACTTTGTTTGAACGTAAGCATCTTGTACAAACTTTTACTCTTTTTGGAGTTCCATTTTCTATAACTTTAACGTTTCTTAAGTTAGCAGCCCATGTTCTTTTGCTGTGTTTATTTGAATGTGATACTTGGTTTCCTGCAACTTTACCTTTACCACATACGCAACATACTCTTGACATTATATACACCTCCTTAAAATGATAACTATTTTAAGACTAAAAACATATTTATATTAACATAAATTTTGAAGTTTTGCAATAAAAATATATAATTGTCCTTAACATATTGAAGATTTTCTCATTATCATATAAAATTATATATATAAATTTTGCTAATGTAAATATTAAAAAGAAAAAATAATGATAAAAGTTTATTATCATTATTTTATTATGCACTAAATTGCTAGGTTCTACAAAAAAATTTTTTATATCTTTTTATAATTTATATATTGTATTTACAACAAACGTCTTTTTATTTATTTAAATTATTAAACAGTTATAGTATTATATATATTGTCTAAAATAAAAATATAAACTATAATTTATTAAAATAAAGGAAATTTGTTCAATTTAAGAAATAATAATTCCAAATTGTGCAAAATATAATAAAAAATGAAATGAGGGGGTAAAACCATGACTACTAAAGTAAATAATGAATATGGATGTATAGAAATAGATAAACATGTTATAGCTCAAATTGCATACAGAGCTGCAATGGAAAGTTACGGATTAGTAGGTTTCTCACAAAAAATAAAAGGTATTGTTGAATTACTAAAAGGAGACAATGCGACTAAAGGCGTTAAGATATATGAGACAGAAGATAATAAAATAGAAATTGAACTATTTGTTATAATGCAATATGGAATTAATATTTCTACAGTTGCAAACAACATAATCGAGCGAGTAAAATACTCAGTTGAAAATACTACATCAATAAAAGTTAGCAAAATTGATGTTAACGTGCAAGGTATTAGGGTTAAGTAGTATAGGAGGAAGAATATGATTCAATGTATAGACGGAAAAAAATTCAGAGATATGTTTGTTTCAGGTGCAAATAATCTTCAAAACAATAAAGATTTAGTTGATAAATTAAATGTATTCCCAGTTCCAGACGGAGATACAGGAACAAATATGTCTTTAACTATATCATATGCAATAAAAGAATTAGCTAAAGTACAAAATGATAATGTAACTGATATAGGTAAGGCTCTTTCAAAAGGTTCTTTAATGGGAGCCAGAGGAAACTCAGGAGTTATATTATCTCAAATAATAAGAGGTATAGCAAAATCAGTAGAAGGAAAAGAAAACTTAAATGTTGTAGATTTAGCTAATGCATTTAAAAATGGTTCTGATACTGCTTACAAAGCTGTTATAAAACCAATAGAAGGTACTATTCTTACTGTAGTTAGAGAAAGTGGAGAATATGCTGAAAACATAGCTCAAGAAGATATAGATATGATAGAATTCCTTGAACTAGTAGTTGAAAAAGCTAATGAATCTTTAAATAAGACTCCAGAGTTATTAAAAGCATTAAAAGAAGCTGGTGTTGTAGACTCAGGTGGTAAAGGATTAGTTCTTATTTATGAAGGAATGTTATCTTCACTAAAAGGAAATAATATAGAATTAGTTGAAGGTGGAATATCATCTGATACAAATGTTAGTGTTGAACAAAATATATCTACAGAAGATATAAAATACCAATACTGTACAGAATTTATACTTGAAACTAATAAAGTTGATGATTTAACAGTAAGAGAAAGATTTATGAAATACGGAGATAGCTTAGCTGTTGTTGGAGATGAAGGTGTTATAAAAGTTCACGTTCATACAAATGATCCAGGTCTTGCTATACAAGAAGCATTAAGTTACGGACAATTATTAACTATAAAAGTTGAAAATATGAAACTTCAACATGAAAATAAAGTATTAAAAGAAGCGGCTCAAACTGAAGAAGTACATGTTGAAGAAAAAGAATACGGATTTATAGCAACTTCTATGGGTGATGGTTTAGCACAAATATTTAGAGATTTTGGAGTTGATCATATAATAGAAGGTGGTCAAACTATGAATCCAAGTACTGAAGACTTTATGAAAGCTATAGAAAAATTAAATGCTAAAAATATAATAATATTACCTAACAACAGTAATATAATAATGGCGGCTAACCAAGCAAAAGAATTAAGTGACAAAAACATAGTAGTTATACCTACTAAAAATGTTCCGCAAGCATTTGCTGCTTTAGTTACTTTTGATGGAGACGCTGATATAGCTGAAAATGAAGCTAACATGATGGAAGCTTTATCAACAGTAAAATCAGGTCAAGTTACTTATGCTGTTAGAGATACAGTTATAAATGATGTAGAAGTTAAAGAAGGTAATATAATAGGTATAGCTGAAGGTAAATTATTATCTGCAGGAGATAAAGTTGATGAAATAACTACTGATTTAATAGAAAAATTAGTAGATGAAGATAGTGCTATAATAACTTTATTCTATGGAGAAGATACATCTAAAGAAGATGCACAAGCTCTAAGAGATGCATTAGAAGAAAATTTCGAAGATGTTGATGTAGAATTACACTATGGAGGACAACCTCTTTATTATTACTTAATTTCAGTTGAATAATGATTAACTAGTCCTGTATAATCGTACTTTTAGTATGTTATACAGGATTTTTATTCGTAAAGGAATAATACAATAGGTGAGAATTATGAATAACTTAAATAAGGAAATACAATTTGTAAAAGGAATAGGTCCTAAAAGGGCTGAAAAGCTACAAAAATTAAATATATTTACACTTAAAGATTTAATATATTATTTTCCGAGACAATATGAAGATAGAAGTGTAGTTAAAAAAATAAGCCAACTGGAAAATGAAGATAAGGTATCTATAAAGGGTATTATTTTTAAAATTGATACTTATAGCCCCAAAAAAGGCATGAAAATAACTAGAATGGATATAAGAGACGAGAGTGGATACATAAAAATGTCCTTCTTTAATCAGGAATACATAACAAAAGTATTTAAAAGTGGAGATAGTATATTGGCTTTTGGAAAAGTTAAAGTTGAAAATAATTTTAAGGAATTTATTCCAATAGAAGTAGAACATTATACTAATAAGCCTACTTCAACTTGTAAAATTGAACCAGTGTATCCATTGACTTATGGTTTAAGTAACAAAGAACTACAAGGTATGATTAGAACAGTTCTAGTTAAAGAAGAATTTAAGGTTGAAGAATATCTACCAACATATTTATTGGAAAAGTATAAATTATGTGGAATTGATTTTGCCATAAGAAATATACATTCTCCAAGTAGTAAAGAAGCTTTAAAAATTGCTTTATATAGATTGGTGTTTGAAGAATTTTTAATTTTACAGATGGGACTTTTTTATTTTAAAAGTGGAATTAATGAGTCTAGTGGTATAGAATTTGATGAAAAAGAAAAATTAAAGGATATAATAAATTCACTGCCCTTTAATCTTACTAAAGCTCAAAGTAGGGCTTTAAATGAAATTATCAATGATATGACATCTTCAAAAATAATGAATAGATTAGTTCAGGGAGATGTGGGAAGTGGAAAAACTGTAGTTGCTCTGTTAGCTTTAGCTAATGTAGTTTTAAATGGCTATCAGGGGGCTTTAATGGCACCTACAGAGATTTTAGCCTCGCAACACTATGATTCCTTTAAAGAGATATTAGAAAGCTTTAATATTAAATCTGAGTTATTAGTAGGAAGTTTAACAAAAAAACAAAAAGAAAAGTTATTACAAAAAGTTAAAAATCAAGAAATAGATATTTTAATTGGGACTCACGCCTTAATAGAAGATAAAGTTGAATTTAAGAATTTAGGAATGGTTATAACAGATGAACAACATAGATTTGGAGTTAGACAAAGAGGTCGACTGTCAAATAAAGGAGATAGCCCTGATATTTTAGTTATGACGGCAACACCAATTCCTAGAACATTAGCACTTATTTTATATGGGGATTTAGATATATCTATAATAGATGAACTACCTCCAGGAAGACAGCCTATAGAAACTATTGCTATAGAGCACAAAAGAAGAAAAGAAGCTTATGAAAATTTAGTCAGAGATGAAGTTGAAAAAGGAAGACAAGTTTATGTTGTATGTCCTTTAGTTGAAGAAAGTGAAAAAATAGAAGCTACATCAGCTTCTGAATTGGTGGAAGAACTAAAAAGGGAATTTTTCTCGGATCTTAGAGTGGGACTTCTTCATGGTAAAATGAGGCCGAGTGAAAAAGATGCAGTGATGGATGATTTTAAAAATAAAAAATTAGATATACTTGTATCTACAACTGTAATTGAAGTTGGAGTTAATGTACCTAATGCCACATTGATGATAATAGAAAATGCAGAAAGATTTGGTTTGGCTCAACTCCATCAACTTAGAGGTCGTGTTGGTAGAGGTAAGCATAAATCTTACTGTATATTGATTTATAATTCAAAAACAGAAGTATGCAAAGAAAGAATGGCCATAATGGAAGAAACAACAGATGGCTTTAAAATATCTCAAAAGGACTTGGAAATTAGAGGCCCTGGAGAATTTTTTGGAACTAGACAACATGGTCTTCCAGAACTTAGGGTTGCCAATATTTTCAAACATATAAAAATATTAAAACAAGCCCAATTAGAAGCAAGATATATAATTGGACAAGATAGCAAATTACAATTAATAGAAAATAAAAAAATAAAAGAAGAAATACTATATAAATTTAGTGAGCGTGAAGAAATCTCATTAAATTAGTTGAAGTTTATGGTAAAATAGAGAAAGGAGATACGATTTTGAGAGTTATTTCAGGAAAAGCAAGAGGACTAAAATTAAATGCTCCTAAAAATGATGATGTGAGGCCTACAACAGATAGGGTTAAAGAATCTTTATTTAATATGATTAATTCATATATGATGGATAGTAATATATTAGATTTATTTGCAGGGACAGGTTCTTTAGGTATAGAGTGTTTATCTAGAGGAGCAAACAAATGTGTTTTTGTAGATAAAAGCAAGGAAAGCATAAATATTGTTAAATCTAATATAAAAAAGGCTAGAGTTGAAAATGAAAGTACAGTTTTAAATTTAGATTTTAAAAGTGCTATAAATTCTTTAGCATTAAAAAAAGAAAAGTTTGATGTTATTTTTATGGACCCTCCATATTATAAAAATATGTTTAGCGATGCCCTATTAGCAGTTGATAATAATGAATTATTAAAAGAAGATGGTATTATAGTTGTAGAACATGATACTGTGGATAAATTTCCAGATAATATGGGAAGATTATATAAAAGCAGAGAAAAAAAATATGGAAATACGACAATAACATTTTATAAAGTGGAGGAATAAAATGGATAAAAAAATTCGTAAAGCAATATTTGCAGGGAGTTTTGATCCAATTACCAATGGACATTTAGATATAATTTCTAGAGCATCAAAATTATTTGATGAATTACAAATTGGAGTACTTATAAATCCAAATAAAAAAGGATTATTTTCTCTAGAAGAAAGAGTTGAGCTTATAAATGCTTGTACAAAAGATTTAGATAATATAAAAGTTATCAAATTCCAAGGTTTATTAGTAAATTATTGTAGGGAACATGGAATAGATACTTTAGTTAGAGGTGTTAGAAGTGAAGCTGATGTAAATTATGAATTGCAAATGGCTCATATGAATAAAGAATTGGATTCTAATATAGAAACCATATTTTTACCAACTAACAAACAATATTCTTTTGTAAGTTCATCTTTAATAAAAGAAGTTCTTAAATTTGAAGCTGATGTAAAGCATTTAGTGCCTAAAGAAGTTTTAATAGCCTTAGAAAATAAGACTAAATAGTAAGTAGGGGGAAAAATATGAAGATAGATTTAGAAATAATGGATTTATTTCAAGAATTAGAAGAAATAATAGAGAATGCACCTCTTAAAGGATTGACGAGAAAATCTATAAGTTTAGATAAAGAAGAAGTTCTTAACATAATAAGTGATATAAAATCATTAATGCCTGAGGAAGTAAACCAAGCTATTTGGATAAATAGAGAAAGACAAAGAATAATAACTGAAGCAAAAACAGAAGCAGAAAAAATAATAGCTCAAGCAAATCAAGAAGCTCAAATTAAAGCTAAAGAAGGCGAAGAATTCGAAGAAAATCTTAAGCAGCAATTTGATGATATAGTTGAATCTAATGAAGTAGTTGAAAGAGCAAAAGAGAGAGCTTCACAAATAATAAATAAAGCGGAATCTTATGCAGTTGAAATAAGAGAAGGTTCTCTTCAATATGCAGAAGATGTAATAAGTTGTGTAGAACAAAATTTAATTGAAACACTAGAAATAGTAAAAAGAAATAAAGAAGAATTAAGAGAAGGTTAGAAAGAAGCTCCCATAAGTTTGGGAGCTTTCTTAGTTTTCTAATCTTTAGTTATATATAGAAAATATAAATTAAAAAGAACATATATTATAACTGTTATTATTAAGATGATTTTAAAATTATGAAAGTATTCATCTAAAACAGTGTTGTTGTAAAATGAATTGTATATGGTAGTAAAATTTGAAACAGGCAAATAAGTTTTACTAAAAGGATAAAGTAAAAAAACATAAATTCCAGCAAATATACCATGTAAAAATTTATTGACTATGTAAATATTAGTTTTAATATCAGTTTTTGCAATAAAGCTGCAACATTGAGCTAGGATAGATAAACCACTAAAACCTATAATGAAACTGCATAAACTGGCTTTAACTGCCTCAGAAAGGCAAGAAACACTTGTGATGTTATTGCAACCTATAGTTATTTCGAATAAGCCACTGATAAAAGCAGAACAAATTTCTTTTGTAAGTCCAAAAGAAGAAAATAAAAAACATAATATGTAAGATATACAATCGATAACTTGAAATAAGCTTAAAATTTTAAAGACAACAGAAAAAATAATTACAAATCCTCCCACTGCTAATAAAGTATTTACACCACTTACAACGGCATTACCGAAAGAAATAAAAAATCCTTTTTGATCACCAGTGGAATTTAATAAATTTTTTATGTTGTTAACTATACTTTCATGATGCTTTGATCTTTTTTCCTTTCCATAATTCCTGTAAATCAATCCTACGCTAATGGCACCTAGGTAATGACAAATAAGCATTAAATATCCTAAAGATGCATTATTTAGCATTCCTACAGCAACAGCACCAATTATAAATAATGGACCTGATGTAGAACAAAAAGAAACTAATCTTTGACCTTCGAAAGTAGAAATATCTTTATTAAGTCGTAAATCAGAAGCTAGTCTGGCTCCAACGGGATAACCAGAAATAGCAGATATGACAAAGACTAAAGCACTTTTGCCAGATACATTAAAAATAAATTGAGTTATGGGATTGATTAGTGCTCCTATAATATCAACAACTTTTATTGATACAATAAGATTTGCGCCTATAATAAAAGGGAGCAGAGAAGGAATTAATATGTTTACCCATATGTTTATGCCATTTTTAGCAGCTAAAATAGAATCGTTGGGGAAAATTACAATGCCTATGATAAGTATTATAACTATAAGTTTTGGGAAAAAATATTTAGTTAATTTTGATATATACATAAAATCACCCATAAATAAAAGACTTTAAAAAATTATATTAATAAAATAAATAAAATATGAAAATTTAAATAGGAAAAGGACTATAAGGACTATAAAATTATAGTCCTTTAGTAGTTTATAACACATATTTAGGTGATAAGTAATAATCCATAGGTCCTTTTAATAGTTCTCTATTATTTTTATAATAAATCATATTATACATATTGCTAGCTTTTAAGTCATATTTGATTAATGTATCAAATAGAGGATCATTAACATGACTTATTTTTGAAAATTTAGTTATAATTTCAATATCAGAAGAATTTTTTATTTTTTTTATAATTTCTCGACCTTTATTATTAAAAGCTAAAACTCTAATGTAAGGAATTTGAAAAAGGTCTTTTACTTTCATTACGTCATCTTTGTTTATACCTAAAAGAATATTATTTAAAGTTCTTTTTATTTTAGTCATAGTATAACGTTTTGATTTTGTAGAATTAATTAACTCTTCTAAGTTTTTACTTGTGAAAATATTAGAATAAATTTTATTTTCTATACCTTCATTTACTTCAAAATAATTATTTAAATTTGGGTAATCTCTTATAATTGTAGAAGATAAAATATCATAAAAATCACAGTCAAAAACAGGGTTGAAATTATGATTTATTTTATTTTCTATTTCTTCAAAAGTTGAAGGAGGAACAACATTTTTTATAATTTCTAAGTTCGTATTATTTTTTAGAGAATTTCTAATAGCTGTAGCTGAGCAAATATTACTTTCTATGTCTTTTGAATTATATGCAGAAGCCACTCTAGTAATAGTAAATGGTTTAATAGAGCTGTTTAATTTAATTAAACTTTTTATGTATTCAATGCCTAAAATATTATTAGAAGAATTTAAAACTTTTTGAAGTTCATCTTCTTTTAAATTTAGTAAATTATTTTTATTAATATATTTGTATAAAGACTTACTTCTTGCTATGGGGAAAACTAGTCCTTCATCTAAATATTTTTTTAATGAAATTTTAAAATCTTTTGGTTCTTTAACTAAAATTTCAGCTATAGTATATAAAATTTCTACATTTCCTTCTTCACTACCAAAACAAACTGAGTTAACACAATTAAGAGAATTTAATGTGGCAATAGCTCCGTGAGAAAATATTTCTGCACTTTGACAAGAATAAAGAGTAGGAAGTTCTACAACTAAATCCACACCGTTTTTTACAGCTATCTCAGCCCTTGTATATTTATCCAATAAAGCGGGTTCTCCTCTTTGTAAAAAGGATCCGCTCATAATTGCCATTGTATGTGTTGCTTTTGCTAATTCCTTTGATTTTTCTAGATGGTATTTATGACCATTATGAAAAGGGTTGTATTCAACAACTAATCCTAATAAATTCATAAAAATCTCCTTTTTAGTAATTTTTAATATATTAATTTATTATATATTTTAAGTTGACAAAAATATACATAATACTTAATAATATAAATTATGTGATAAAACACATAAATATACTTTATTTCATTAATAATAAATAAAACATCTTATTTTACATGACAAGTATTTATTATATCAAATAAAAATATAAAAGTATTCATTTGTAATATTAAAATATTATATAAGTTTATTTTTATAAATAGTATGTACTTTTAATTAAAAAGGTGTTATATTTATTATGATTGACAATATAAAGTTGAATAGTCATATTTGAACATTAATTTAAAGAAAATTTTTAAATTTTTAAGGAGGATTGCTAATAATGAAAGTATTAGTATTAAACTGTGGTAGTTCTTCATTAAAATATCAATTAATAGATATGGAAAATGAAGCAGTATTATGTATAGGATTAGTTGAAAGAATAGGTATAGAAGGTTCTATACTTACTCAAAAAAAAGATGGTGTAGAAGGTAAATACATCGTTGAACAACCAATGAAAGATCACCAAGATGCTATAAAATTAGTTCTTGCAGGTGTTCAAGATTCAGTTTACGGTGGAGTTAAAGATATGTCTGAAATAGATGCTGTTGGACATAGAGTTGTTCACGGTGGTGAAAAATTCGCATCTTCAGTAGTAATAACAGACGAAGTTGAAGAAGCTATAAAAGCTTGCAATGACTTAGCACCATTACATAACCCAGCTAACTTAATGGGAATAGATGCTATGAAAACTATACTTCCAGGAGTACCAAATGTAGCTGTATTCGATACTGCTTTCCATCAAACAATGGGACCGGAAGCTTACCTTTACGGTGTACCTCACAGATTATATGATGAGTACGGAGTAAGAAGATATGGATTCCACGGAACTTCTCATAAATATGTATCTCAAAGAGCTGCAGAAATGTTAGGAAAAAATATAGAAGACTTAAAAATAATAACTTGTCATTTAGGAAACGGCGCTTCTTTAGCTGCTGTTAAAAATGGTAAGGTTATAGATACTTCAATGGGTCTTACTCCATTAGAAGGATTAATAATGGGAACTAGATGTGGTGATATAGACCCTGCTATAATACCTTTCATGATGAGAAAAGAAGGATTAGATGCAGATGGTGTAGATAACTTAATGAACAAAGAGTCAGGTGTTTACGGTATGACTGGTATATCTTCTGATTTCAGAGATATAGAAGCTGCTGCTGCAAAAGGTGATCAAATGCTTATAGGAGCCTTTGTAAATGCTACTGATAAAGATAGTTTTTATACTAATATAGGTCCATTATTTGATTATGGTTTTGATAATTTTGAAACAATAAAATTAATTAGTGCAAATGAAACATTAGATACTTACAAAATTAATGATGCCATAACTCTTCCTTTATTAGCTAAAAATGACTTTTACTATACTAAAGCTAAATCTGAAGAAGCACCTAAATATTCAATCGAATATGATAAAAGTGACATAAGTAAGAAAGATATTAAATTAAATGATATATTATTTAAAGCTAAGATTAACATTGATGGGAAAACTGTATCTACAATAGATTTAATAAGTGGAGCTAATAGAGAATATAATTCTAAAATTAAGCTAAAGGAAACTATCTCAGAGTTTACTAAGAAACCTAGTAACATAATTTACACAGTTATACTTATTTTTATATGCTTAGTATTCTTAAGACTTACCTTCTTATCAATTAAAAGAAGAAGAGTAAGAAGAAAACGTCCTAGATTTAAGTAATAAAAATGGAGCCTTAAAAAGCTCCATTTTTATTACTTAATTTTATTAATTAAATTATCTATATCCTTTGGTAGATCCGCTCTTAACTTTAGAGGTTTCTTTGTTCTTGGAGATTTAAAATCTAGTCCATAGGCATGTAGTGCTTGCCTTCTTATAATTTCACTATCTTCTTCGCTTCCATATAAGGTATCTCCCCAAATTGGATGACCTAAGGAACTTAAATGTACTCTTATTTGATGGGTTCTTCCTGTTTCTAATAAACATTCTACTAAATCAGAGTTTTCAAATCTTTCTATAACCTTGTAATGTGTTATACTCCTTTGACCTCTTTCATCAATAACCCTTCTTATAGTTCCCTCTTCTTCTGGTCTATAAATAGGCAAGTCTATAGTTCCTTCCATTTCTTCCATATGTCCATGAACTACAGCTAAATATCTTTTTTCTATATTATTTAAAGTCATTTCCTTTGATAATTCCATATGAGCATATTGATTCTTACCAATTATTATTAGCCCCGAAGTATCCATATCTAGCCTACTTACCAATCTTACTATGCATTTTTGATTGCTTTCTTTAAAGTAATACATCAAGGCATTAGCAAGGGTTCCACTTTGATGCCTTTTAGTTGGATGTACTACCATATTGGGTTCCTTATTTACTACTATAATATCTTCATCTTCATAAACTATATCTATAGGAATATTTTCCGGATCTATATTTTGAGTTTCCTCTTTCATTAAATTGATTAATATATTATCATTTCCCTTTAAAATATAATTCATTTTAACAGCTTTATTATTAGCAAATATTCTTTCATCTATTGAAGCTCCCCTAATTAACCTAGAAGAAAGCCCAAGTTCCTCTTTTAAATATTCTCTTATTTTTCTTCCTTGGTACTCCATAGGAACTACTTTTTTAATAGTACTCATATTTCCTCCTAATTAAATAGGTTATAGTCTTCTCCTAAAAGTATTACAGCATCATATTCCTTGTATTCAGGGTTACTTATTTTTTCAAACTTTTCGATATCCATATCACTTTTTAATAGTTGCTTTAATTCTTTATTTTCAGTTTGTATTATGCTTTTAGAAACTGGAGTAGTATTTCCAACTTCAACATTTATGTAACCTAAGGATTCTAAATTATCTCTTACATTAGAAGCTAAACCATTTACCGTTGTTCCATTTAATACTAGTATCCTTACCGCTTCTCTTTTTGTAGATGTTATACTATCAGCTTCAGATGAATTTTCAGCATTTAAAGCATTAATTAAATCTCTATTTAATTCCTCATTTGCAATTAAGAAAGATTCTCCGTAAATAGTTGTCGGTTCTCCTTTAAGTGTAGTCATGATTATGTCTTCTGACTTTAGCCTTAACATCTTCATGCCTAAGGAAATAATTTTATTTGCTGGTATATTAGTATCAACATTTTCACTAATTGACTCTAATATTTTAGGTGCCTTAAAAATTATACTTGGCCTTAAGGCCTTATCTATAACCTTACTAATAAATTGTTGTTGGTTATTAATTCTACCTAAATCTCCTTCTTCTCCACCTGTTCCATCGTTATTTTTTCTCCATCTAAAGAATTCTTCTGCTTTTTTACCGTCTAACAAAACAGTTTCTCCTGCTTTAAAATTAATATGGAGATCTTGTTCATCATCATCATAATACATATCTTGTGTTATCTTCATTTCAACTCCACCTAAGGCATCTATAACACTTCTAAAGGCATTGTAATCTACTTCCACTATATAATTAAGCTTTATACCTAATAAATCTTCTACATGCATTTTTATTTCATCTTCTCCACCTAAAACATAAGCAGCATTTATCTTCCAATACCTTCTAAGTTCACCTGTATCTAAATATGCATCTACTTCAATCATAATATCTCTTGGCACCGATACTATATGAACCTTTTTAGTATTAGGATTATAGTTAAATACCATTATGGTATCACTTCTTCTTCTAGCTTTATTTTCTTGATTATCAGTATCTCCTACATCCATACCTAGAATCAAAATGTTTATTGAGTCTTTTGAGGATTCTGGTGGTATTCCATTTCCTAACTTATCAGTTTTTAATCCTGAAATAAAAGAATATGCATATATTGCACCAGCAAATATTAAAACTATCATAAGAGTAATTATTGAAAATACTATTCTCTTTCTTCTTCTTTTTCTTCTTTTTCTTCTTTTAGCTTCTATTACTTTTCTTCTTTTTATTCTTTCTTCTCTTGTTAGTATTCTTTTTTGTCTATTTCCACCATCTTCTCTGATATTACCCATCTCTAATTCCCCTCTAAATAATTATTTATTCAGCAATAAATAATTTCTTGCCTTAATACTATTTATATTAATAGGAACATCCTTATTTAACAAATACTTAATAGTATGATTTAAACCTTGAAGAACACCATTATCCAAATCTTTAAAGGTCTCTCTTCTTAGAATATCCACACCTTTGAAATTTCTATTTGGCTCTATCATATCTGCCATATAGATTACTTTATCTAATTTACTCATATTTTCTTTACCAGTAGTATGCCACCTCATAGCACTTAAAATTTCTTCATCTTCAATTTTAAATACTTCTTTAGCTACTATTGGCCCAACAATGCTATGCCAAATTTCTTGATTTTCTTCTTCATCATAAGATAGCTCTATATTATT
>OGCQ01001214.1_pt1 | contig 33179 bp, 32 predicted proteins | sample 1570161 | NCBI WGS metagenome assembly OGCQ01 (sample SAMEA4384402, study PRJEB24528) | human gut metagenome | reverse complement strand
ATACAAAATCTAAAAGTTTTGAATACGCTGATAATGATGATGTGTGGAATAACAGTATTGAGAATCTGTTAAGAAAATCAAAAAAACTTTTAAAAGAAGACGGAACGATATTTATTTCTATAGATGATAATAAATTATATGAATTAAAATTAATATGTGATAAGATATTTGGAAAAAATAATTTTTTAGGAAATTTTATAACAAGACAAGCAACAAGAAGTAATAGTTCTCATATAAATATAATTCATGAGTATATTTTATCATATTCTAAAAATAAAAAGAAAGTTAAAAAATTTGAAATGTTGAGGTGTAGCATACCCTTATATAAAGAAAATTTAATGAAATTAATAAAAGAAACCAAAAATAATTATAAAGTTTTAGGATTAGTAGAGGCAAGAAAATTATTAAAAGAAAGCATAAGTAAACTGGCAGAAAATGAAAATTATCAGTTTTTAAAAAATTATAATTTAATAGATGAAAATGGAGATATTTATTTTGCAAAAGACTTGTCAACACCAAGTAAACCAGAAGAATTACATATTAAAGAAATAGGTTTAACTCTTCCTAAATTATCTACTAGAGGATGGTCTAGTGAGAATAAAATTCTAAAATTATATAAAGAAAATAAGATAGTATTTAAAAATGATAGACCCTATGAAAAACATCTTTTAATAGAATCGAAAGATAATGCAATGAGTATATTACCATTTTATAGTAGACAAGGAAAACATGATTTAGAAAAATTAGGATTAAAAAATATTTTTAAGACTGCAAAACCTGTGGAACTTATAAAATATTTAATAAGTATAGCAACTGAAAAGGATGATAATATTCTTGATTTCTTTGCGGGGAGTGGAACAACTGGACAGGCAGTTATAGAATTAAATGAAGAAGAAAGAAGTAATAGAAATTTTATATTATGTCAACTTGAAGAAAATATAAATAATAATAATGAGAATCTTAGAGAAATTTTAGAGAAAGAAGAGTTGCCATTAAATTTATCAAGTTTACCTATTTTAAGATTAAATAGACTAAAAAAAGCATATAAATTTGATTATCAAATAATTAATAGAAACAACTAGGATTTTTAGTTGTTTTTATTTTAAATATGTAGTTTTTTAAAAAAGGGAGAAGTAAATTATGAAGAAAAAGATTTTTACAAGTAGCTATCTAGGATTAGAATCATATTTAGTTGAAGTAGAAGTTGATATTTCAAGAGGTTTACCTATGTTTTCAATAGTTGGAATGGGAGATACAGCTATACTTGAAAGTAAATTTAGAGTAAAAGCAGCTTTAAAAAATTCTGATTATGAGATAGTACCTCAAAAGATAGTTGTTAATTTATCCCCAGCAGGTATTAAAAAAGAAGGAGCACAGTTTGATTTACCAATAGCCTTGGGTATAATTTTAGAGATGAAACTTTTAAAAGATAAAAAAGATATATTTAAAGATTATCTTTTTGTTGGAGAATTATCCTTAGATGGAGAAGTAAAAGGTGTGAGTGGAACAATAAATAGTGTAATTCTTGCAAAAGAAAAGGGTTTTAAAGGAATAGTTATTCCTTATGAAAATAGAAATGAAGCAAGTTTGATAGATGGGGTTGATATAGTTGCTGTTAAAAATATAGCTGATGTTGTAAATTTTATAGAAAATGGTATTAAGTTAGAATTTGAAAAAATAAATTTAGTTAGAACAGAAGAAGATATTTTAGATTTTTCTGATGTTAAAGGTCAATATTTTGCAAAAAGAGCTATGGAAATTTCAGCAGCAGGAGGACATAATATACTTTTAATAGGTAGTCCAGGTTCAGGAAAATCTATGCTTGCTAAAAGAATGATAGGCATACTTCCAGAAATGACTGAAAGTGAAATTATTGAAAGTACAAAAATATATAGTGTTGCAGGAGAATTATCTGAAAAAAATCCTATAATATCAAAAAGACCTATGAGAATGCCACATCATAGTACGACACTTGCAGCTATGGTAGGTGGTGGAAAGAAAGCTCTACCAGGTGAAATCAGTTTGGCAAGTAATGGAATTTTAATACTTGATGAAATGAGTGAGTTTAAACATTCTGTCTTAGAAGCATTAAGACAGCCTTTGGAAGACGGATATGTAAGTATAACAAGAGCTATGTATAGAGTAGAATTTAGAAGTAATTTTATTTTAGTTGGAACAAGTAATCCTTGTGGGTGTGTGTAAAAATGAAGAGAGTGGGAAAAACTCTTTCACCACTCTCATTTTATAATATCTTTATAGCTTTCTTTAATCTTTTTAAATAATGGTCCATTAAAAGCTACACTATATTGCTCATTATAATATAAAATAGGATAATCAATTTCATATTTACTAATTACTTTTTCTAACTCTTCTTTAAAACCAATTAATTTACAAAATTTTTCATGAACTTCTATTTTAAAATTTTTAATATCATCTAAGTTATATTCTATATCAAAGGTATCAAGTAATAGGTATTTTATATTTTCATCAACAACAGTATCAAAACCACTTCTTAACATTCGGTATAAATAATTTCTTTTTAAACCTAGCTTTATACCATATTCATAAATTGAAGAGCCTGTTTTCCATATTTTATAAACTGCTTTCTTTTCTTTGTATTTATTAATTTCATAATCAAAATCTTGTAGACAGTCTTCATAAGTGTATCCTACTTCTTTCTCAAGATTTATTTTTTTGTATATATGATATATCCAAACAGTAGCATTCCTTTTTAAGTTATTGAAATAAGGCTTCCCAAGTCTATTTATAATTTCATCTTCTCCTATTGTATTCATTAATTTATCAAACAATATACTCATTATCACACCTCTAAATATTAAAGTAAATTTCATATTCAAAATCATTTATGAATTGTACTTTATTGATTATTGTATGTAAATACTTTTGCATTTTTTCAAAAGGTAGATTTATTTTAAGTTTTTCTATAACTAATTTTAAGCTGTTAATACTTTTTCTCTGATTTTCATCTTCAGTAATATTTTTAGTTAAAATTATTATTTTACTTTCTAATAATTTCATCTTTTTATCTATTACAGCTTTTCTTTCTAAATAATCATTTTTTTCTAGTTGGTCATTTACATATAAATCAGTTATTTTTTTTACTTTTTCTTGTTCTATTCTTAAATTATCACTATATCTTTTTAATTCAGCCTCTTTTATTTTTTTTCCTTTTTCAATATCTACCTTTGAAATATCAAAATTTAAAATATCGTTTATAACATCTTTTTCAATTTCAGTTGCAGATATATTCTTCTTAGGGCAGAATTTATGGTCAACTTTTTCACCATGAAGACCACATTTGTAATAACGATAATGGCTAGGACTTTCTGCACCATACATACTATGACCATTATAGCATTTTAGCAAACCATAGAGCAGATACTCTTTTTGTTTATTTTTAATCCGTAAATGCCATTTATCTACACTTTCATTTAACAGCTTTTGAACTGTATAAAATGTTTCTTCATCAACTATTGGAGGATGAGCATTTGGAATATATTTTATATTTTCTGGGTCTGCATAAACAACCTTTCCATCGTTATTAACTATTCTAGTACCATAAACTTTTGTACCAATATAAGTAGGAGAAGCTAGTATTCTTCTAACTGTAGTTAATCTAATGGCATAATTTCTTGATAAATCTGATAAAGAAACTCCTAATATAAAATCATTGAAAAGTTTTTTTATAATTTCAGATTTTTCAGGATTTGGAACTAATTCTTTATTTATTAAATCATATCCATATGGAGTAACTCCACCAGTATGATTTCCATTCCTTGCTTTTGTATCCATAGTATTTTTGACCCTTTGTTTTAAGTTGTCTCTTTCTAATTCTGCAAATAAACCAGTCATTAAAATCATTGCTTTTCCCATAGGAGTAGCAGTATCTATATTTTGGATTACAGCAATAATTACAATATCATTACTTTTTACAGCTTCAATAATATTAATTAAAGTTTTTATTTTTCTTGATAATCTTGAGAGTTCAGTAACAATCAAAACATCAATTTCTTTATTATTAATTTTTTCCATTAGTTGAGAAAGTCCTTTTCTTCCATCATCTGCACCAGAGGCTATATCACTTATAACTTCTGCTGTATCAGCTTTAAATCCTTTAAATTGTAAATAGTGTTTACATCTATCTATTTGGTTTTCTATTGATTCCTCACCTTGCATATCAGTAGAAACTCTTACATATATTGCTATTCTTTGATTATCCATATAATAATCCTCCTTTTAAATCATCAGTATTATATTAAGCAGATTTTTCACTTTTATTATCTTCTTCTAAAAGTAACTCTAATTTTTTTATAGCTTCTTCTAAATTTAAAAATATAATTCCAGTACACTTCATAAAGTACACCTCCTTTTGTTTTTATATAGTTGTATTATTTACTAGATTTATAATATATAATCAAAATTAAGAGTCCTGTAAGTAATCAACAAAGTTAAGTATTTTAAAATCTTCATCATTAAGTATAAAATCTTCAAATTTTATTTTGTCCATAGGAACATTTGTTCCTATGGCATTAAATAAAATAGTAGATAGTCCATATTTATAGAAATCAGGAATCCCTCTAAAAGAAAATTTTTCATTATCAAAATTGATATTTCTATCTATACAATATTCCATACTTTGTAGTATTGAATAATTAAACTCTTCATCAGTTTTATTCTCTTCATTTCTACTTTTATTTAAAGGGTCTAAATATATTCTTTTATCTGGAGTAATATCTCCTACTTTTTGAGTTAAAGTAGTCTTTGTTATCTCAATTATAGGAGATATAAAGCTATTCTTGTTACTCTGATAAAAATCATACTCTTTCTGATTTTCCTCAATTCCAAAACCAGTTAAGGCTATTTTAAAAATATTATTTTCTTCTTTTGGTTTTCCAATTAGTCTATTAGTAGTGAAAACTAAATAATCAATATCATCAGTATCATAACCAATTATTTCTATAATTAGTCTAGCAGACTTCTCATTAAAAGGATTGTAGACTTTTTCATCAATAAGTAATGACCTAAAAAATTTTAATAGTTCAAACCAACCTCTAATAAACCAATCTGGTACTTTTTCATTTGGATATAGTAAAGTGGTTATAGCATTTAAGAAAGAGTTATAAATCTTTTCTTCCCTTTCAGAACTAATTTCCATATCAGTTGTAATATAATTTTTTTCTTTTAAATTTTCTCTTAAATTTTTTAATACATCATTTAAGGAAAATTCTTCAGTAGCTACATTTTTATAATAATTCATTTCTCCAAATAGCTTTTTATTGTGCGGTAGTAATAAAGGTACTCTATCTAGGAATCCTTTATCTCTATATCTTTTAGGAATAGAATCCTTACAAGAAATAAGGTCAGATAAATTATTAGGTTGATTATAGTCATTACCTGTAAATACAGGAGATATATTAATTTCCTTATTCTCTTTCTTGCATTTTTTGAAATAGCCACTTTCAAGGGTATCTTTTAAAATTCCTATTGATGATTGACTACTCTCATCATCATCACAAATTTCTTCAATCAATACTGCCTTTTCATCAAATATACATTCAGTATCATTTGGAGTAGCTCTACCATCTCCAATAAGTAATGCAGGAGTAATCATACTACCTGAATACTTTGGAAAAAGCTCTTTAAAAAATTCAGTATAAATATAAGATTTACCAGTACCATTTTCTCCAATTAAGAAGATTCCTTTATTTATTACTAGGTATTGAGAAATTTTTAATAGATGAGTTACTAAACTGATGAATGTATTTTCCTTAGTTACTCCACTAATCTTTAAAATAGTTTCCAGTTTTTCATTTAATTTTTTATCAGTCATAGTTGTTAAAAATTCTTCCATTTAGGTACCTCCTTTAATAACATTAATTCTTTAATGGTGTTTACTTCATTTCCTTTAAATAAATAAGGAGATTTTCCAAAGAATAAATTTATTGTAGATATTTTTATTCCTTCAAGTTCCTTAGAGCAATTTCGCAAATTATTTTTAAAATTAGATAATATATAGTATTTATCTAGGTTACTACAATAAACAATATCTTCAATTTTAATTTTTTCGATAAAATTAGTCATCAGTTCCTTTTTTATATCTTTTATAAAGCTATATAATTTTTTAGGTGATGTAATAATAGGCTTCTCAACTTTTTGAATTTGGAGTATATGATATTTATAAAAAACATTGTGTTCTCTGATAACTAGTTCACTATTTCCAACCATACTAATTTCTGAATTACAAATTAAATAAAAATTATTTTCAAAGTTAATAATTGGATAATTATTAATATTTGTATAATTAAACTCATTAAATCTACACCATTCTTTTAAAATAGCTAAAGAATTACTATTTTTCTTTTTTAATTCAAAATACCAAGTATCTCCCATATTTTCTAAAATAGAAATAATATTAGCAATTAAATTAATATTCTTATCTTCAAACATAAAATTCCTCCTAATATTTTATATTTATTTTTTTCTTATATAGCTATATAATATGAATAATAAAAGTTATCAACTTTCTTATGAAGGTATGTTACTATTATTTTCTTTGAAAAAAAAGTAAAAGAGAAAATACAAAAAATGCAGGAGGTAAAAATGGAAGATTTGGAGGAACAAAGAGAGTATATAAACAAAAAAAATTTAATAGATATATTAGTAAAAAAAGGATTTTTAAAAAATAAAAAAAAACTAGAGAATAATAAAAAATTTGAAATTTTGGAATATCCTAAAGAAGTATTAGAGCAATTTTTAGATTTTATAATTGATTTAAAGGAAAATTCAGAAGAAAGATTAGTAATTAATAAACTTAGAAATGATAAAGAAGAATATTCAAATAAACCAAAAAAAATAAATCATTATTTGTATAGTGATTTATTAGAAGAAAATCTTGATACAGATAAATCAGATTTTTTATTGACTTTACTTGAAGAAATAGAAGATTTAACAAAGAATCGAGATTTAGGAATGGATTTTATGAAAGGAAGAGTTGAAATCCCTCAAGAAATATTAAAAAGTATACTTTATCTTAGAGCATGTATAAGAGAAATGAAAATAATCTCTAAAGATGTGAAAATAGATTTAAATAAGATAACCTATAAAGAAAAAATTTATAAATTAATTGATGATTTAGATGTTTTAACAGTAGAAGGATTTTCTAATAAATCTTGGCTTGCAAGAGCATTTTATGAACAGAAATGTCAAGTTATTTATTATGACGTATTCCAGCAATTAATTGTATATGATATTATCCATGAGAGTATACCTAAAAATGAAAGGGAAATAGGGTATAAGAAGATGCTAGAATTTTTAGAATCATTTTTAGCTTTACTTGAAAAGAAGATAGATAATGTATTAGACACTAAGGAAAAAAAAGAGGATATATTTATAGATTTTTTTTCTTTTTTAATTATAAGAGAAAGGTTAATAAAAGATAGGAATATTTTAGAGATAGCTAGAAACATAAAAGATGATATATACAGTGGAATCAAACCATTGAGTAAAGAAAAACAACTTATATTCTATATTTCAAGGCAAATAAATGAAACTGAGAAAACAGACATTGATTGTATTAATTTCTGTGAGCTAGATGAAATTAAAGATAAAATAGATAAAAATACACTTACAATACCATTAGAAGAGTGTAAAGATTTGGTAAAAAAATTTACTAATAAAGAAATATCTGAAATAATATATGGTGATTCAAATATAAAAAGAAATTTTAGTCAAACATATAAAAATTTAATGGAAATAATAGAAAAATATCCTTTTTTATCTGGAAAAAATTTACAAGCTATAAAGGCATTGGCTTTAAATATTGAAAATGATAAAAGAGAAATTAAACCATTAAGGAAAACTTTAAAAGCGTTAATAAATGATAAAAATAAAGAATTAAGAGAAACAGAAACAGTCTTGAATAATATACGTGTAAGAGTTACAAAAGGACTTTTTATAGAAAAAGGAAATTTTGAATGCTTTTCAAAAAGTATAGATTTGGAAATTATATTAAATAAAATTTTAGAAAAAATATTTATTTTAAAAAATAATGAAAAAAGAAAAGAGTATATGAATGAATTTATAAAAGAATTTTTTATTTTAATGATGGAGATTAATAGTGGAAAAGAAGTGATTGCTCCAAGAGAAAAAATAATGTTGATATAAAGTGGGGATAATATCCCCTTTAATTTTTTTTATAACTAACATTTCTTCCAATTTTAATCTTTTTAATTAAACCTAAATCTTGTAATTCTTTTAAATAAATAATTGCGCTTGTGCTTTTTACTCCTAGATGAGTTTGAATCATAATATTTGTAATTTTAGAATATGTATTAAATAAATCTAAAATTTTTTTATGTTGTTTTTTAATTTTATTATTATATAATAAGAAATCAATTTTAGGTAAAATTACTTTGAATATTCCACCTATTGATATTATTTCAGGAGAAATATCATATTTCTTATACTCATTTATTATCATACTTAAACCATTACCATATGCTTTAACTAATCCCAATATTTTAAATATTTTCATTAAATTAATATTTCTAGGTTCAGATATTCCTAATTTAATTCCTTCAACTGTTAAATCTCCTATCAATCCACCTAATGAAGTAAGTTCTATTTTATCTTTAAAAATATGAAGTACAGTATCTCCATTATATTTATAATCTCTATGAACTATTGAGTTTATAAGTACCTCTAAAATAACTTTTAAAGGATAAAATTTATTTAGTTCTAGTTCTATTAAGTAATTTTTAATTTTATAATATTGAGATAAGATAGAACCATTAAAGGAATTTTCAATTATGTTAGTATCATGAGTAATTATTTTAATATTATGATTACAGTTATCAGATAAAAGAATTCCTGTATCTGTTATATTACCTTTCAAGTCTATTAATTCAAATTCTCTTACCTTATCATCATTCAAGATAATTCCTAATTTTTCAAATTCTTCTCTTAATATTTTAAATGAATATTTCATAAAAACCTCCATAGAATAATATCATAAATTATATCATAATTTTATATAAAATATGATAATATTTATTTTGAAATTTTCTCTTGACAAAGTATAAAATTTTGATTAAAATTGACTAGTCAATTTTAATCAAAAAATAATAAATTATATTTTATCATTTAAAAAAATTTTTAAATATTATCACTATATTATCATAAAAACTATTTAAGAGAATCTTGATTTTCAATATAATCTTTAATTTTGTCTAATATAGAATACACATCTAAAATAATAACTTTATTTTCTTTTTCATATTCTTTAAGGATTTTTCTTACTTTTGTGATAGCATTTTCTCTAGTGCTTATATTATCTATACTAATCTTCAAGGCTCTCTTTATTATTTCATAATCATAAAGATTTTTAATATTTTTTAAAATAAAAGTTTCATAATTAAAATTTTTTATAGTCTTTTCTTTATCTAATCTATCAGACAATTCTTTTGCCCATTGATTGTATAACTCCTCTATAATTGTAAAATCTAAAATATTATCTAAAATATATTTTTTATATTCAGAATAATATTTTCTTAATATATCAAAATTTTTAAAACCTTGAATACTAAAATTATTTCTTAAATTTATTCTTTTTGAAACTTCTAATCTCATTCTTTTTTCAAGGTCTGGGTATTTTTGAATGACTTTTATAAATACATCTTTTTTAAGTTTTCCTTCAAGATTCTTATACTGATTATAAATTTCTAATTTATTATTGCAATCTTTTCTACTACTACCATTAGAGGAATATATAAGAGTTTGTATCTCATCAGTTATTAAGTCTATAAAAGCTCGTGAATGAGCTTTCTTCTTCTTTAAATCATAGACATGTGCAAATATATAAAAGATATTTCTATAATGACTAAAGACTGTATCTACATAAAAAGTAAATGGAATATCAACTCTTGAAAGTTTTATCCCAGCTATAAACTCTTTCCATTTATTATCTTCAAGTATTTCTTGACAAAAATATTTTTGAACTTCAAAGCATTCTCTTCTACTTCTAATTAAATAAACATTAGTTCCTGAAAAATATCTTGGATAAGATATTTTTAAAACAAGATTTCCTTTTCTTGAAAATTCAATTATATCTATGAATCTATATCCAAAAGGACTTATTAAAGAAGAAATTTCCTCTCTCAAAACTTGTAATTTAGAAATATCAATATTATTTAATATTAAGCTTATTTCTATAGTATCCATATTTTTTTACCTCCCAAAAAAATTAATAAATTCTAATAATTTCAGTTAGCACTCATATTCGCCTTTGGCTCATTTCGTGCTAACTTATAATAAAGTATTAAAATTTATCTATTTTTAATAAATTTTTATTTATACAAAAAATAGCAGCCCCTTAACTTATAGGGGTATTAGTTAGAATGTACCTGTATTTTTTCATAAAAAAAATAGAGGAATTACCTCTATTTTAAAGATTAATCTTTTTTATAATTATTTGATTTTTAGATTTATCATAATGAATATCCACTTCTCTATTATTTTCTGTAATTCCCATATCTTCAATCATTTTTTTATTAATTGAAATTCCATATTGCTCAGCAGTCTTGTATTTGGCTTTTCTATATGATAGTCTTTTCTTCATGTTCTTACCTCCTAATGTATATGTACATCATATTGTTAATAAAATCCAAATATAAAAAAATTGTACTCATATTATATGAATACAATTTTTAAAAAGAAGTGAAAAATTTAATTTCCTCTGTATCTAAATGGTTTCATAGCCTCTTCATTTTTTAAAATAGTTCCATCTGGATATTCTGCTATAGCTTCATCACACATTACATAATAACCACCATCTTTAGCTTTTTTATATTTGAATTTAAATGTGAATACAATAATAGGATTGGTGTTTTCATCAAATGCACCATAATATAAAGTTATATATTTTGAATCATATGCTGCCATATATAAATCTTTGGATTTTTTAAAAAACAAAATTTCACCAATATCATAAAATGAAGCTCCAAATAGTTCTTTACCCATGTTTCTAAAGAAAGTAGTTTTATCTCCTTGAAATACATATATTTTTTGATTACTGTCATTATCAAAAAAATTATTTGGTGCTTTATTTATATATGCTATTATATCATATGAAACATATACTGATGGATTGGGACCTTTTATTGCAGTTCGCTCTTCATAAGTTTCTTTGATATAATTGCTAAGGACAGTATCTATATCTTTATCAAGGGATTTCCTAGCTTCTTCATATGATATTCCCCTTTCTCTAGCTCTTTTTTTAATACTATCGTTATAATCAGAATAACTAACACCACTTAAAATCATCATTAATAAAATTAATAAAATATATATTCTTTTCATATTAAAATTTCTCCTTAAAAAAACTTTTTACTCTAAATATAATTATTTCTCATACCAACGAATAATATCATATCCTTGATATGATTTACCTGTTTTGTAAATACTTAACCAGATATTGTTGGTTGCCACATTATTTTCATCTAGTTCAAATGATAAGTCAGCAACAGAATTTCCAGTTACATCATAAAATAAAACAGCAAGTTCCATAACTCCATCTGGTCTTGGAGAAGGAAAAAATGCTACACTTCTTGTATAAGTCTTATAAGCTACATTTTCAATCATATCAACCATACTAACAGTAACACCACGACCAAAAGGAAGCATATATCCAATATTATCATCAAATATTTTTTTAGCTTCTGGCATAGAGTTGTTAGCTACTCTTAAATCACTAGGATAACCAAAATAATATTCTATTTTATCTTTGGAATATTCTTCTTTATTATCTAAGGGTACAATTGAATTTACTTTGGATACTGAATTAGCTATAGTTGAATTTGAATTATCAATTAAATCAGATATATTTTTTTCTTTAAAAATATATATAAATATAAAAATTGTAATTATAATACCTAAACTTATACCACTATAAAGCCAATCAAGTTTACTGATTCTAAATTTTTTAATCTTAATATCTTTAGATGTAGACTTTATTATAGTTCTCATTATTATATATATAATTATAAGTATAATTCCAACAAGCACTCCTAGTCTTATTAGTATTCCTATTAAATCTTCTATCATAATCTCTCCATATTTAAATATTTTAACTAGAATTAAAAATTATTCATTATTATCCATATGCTCTTTTAAATCATAAATTGTAAGAGTGTTTGCTCCATCAATATAAACTAATGGTGCGTATGTTATTCTTACTATATCATCTTCAAAGTGTTTCATCATATAATCAAGTTCGTCTTTTGGTAATGAATGATATTTTTTTAATAACTCTTGAGGAACAATATTTTCTATATAATATTTAAAATCTTCAGAAATTTCTAAGGGTAATATAGTATCACCATTGATACCAAATGCGATTCCTAATTTTATATGAGTCTGAGTCCGATTATCGACTTCCCATAAAATATCACAATTACCTGTGCCAAGTGAAGTATAATATACAATATTTACTTTATGTCCTTTTGATTGAGAATCCATATATTTAACTATATCAGCAATAGAAATATCATCATATACAGTATTTAAACACTTTTCAAGAACTTTAATATCTTTTTCAGTAGGTTTTCTAATATTTTCAGAAGTAAAAGAAATAAGAGTACCTTCTAATTCATGGATTTCACCAATGTTATTGAAAGATATTAAATTTGAATAGTCTTTATTTGTAACACTAACTTTTGTATTTTTAGAGACTGCAAGTTTATAAGTATATTTTTTATCCTTACCACAAGCAATAATAAAAATGACAACTAGTAATAGTATTAATAATTTAAAAATTTTTTTCATTAAAATCACTCCCTATAAAATATATTTAAAATAACCAATAAAGTAGACGAAATAATAAGACAAATAATACCATAGTCATAATTAATTCACCTATTTGATTTGGATTTTTTAGAATAATAATTAGTAAAAGTATAATCAAAAATATTTTCATAAAACTCACCTTTAATCTAAGTTAAATAATAAAAGTTTAATAATATTTATCTTTTATTTTATTTAATATTTCTCTATTTATTTTGTGGTTTTTTATAAATAAAGCAGCTAATTCTTCACGATTTATTATATCAGATTCATAATTTCTTAATTTACCATAATAAGTTATAAGTTTTAAATCTTTGATAACAAAATATTCACCATTAAGAAAAGAATTTTTTATTTCAAAATCATAAGATAATGCCTTATATGGTACAGGTCCATCTAGTTCACCATATCCACCTAAATCATGCCAACATACAAGCATTCTAAAAGAGTTTTTAGAGGTCTGTTTAAAATAAGTTTCAATACTCCCATCAGGTAATGAAGTTTCCATAATTTCTAAAAATAAATAAAATATTTCTTTTCCAGTGTAATCACAACCTAAATCAAGGAAAGGTTTCTCACTTTTAATAATTTCTAAAACATCATCTGTCATTTCACTATTATTATAATTTCTAGCAATATCATTCAATATACTATTCTTATAATATTTTCTATTTCCAGAAAATCCACTTCCTACATGACCACTTCTTGGACTGTACTTATTATTAGTATAGTATCCGAAACAGGATATTCCTAAAACTAACATCAAAAATACTACTAACAATTTTTTCATTTAAAATCTCTCACTTTTTATATTTTTTAATAAAATGAATATTAACTAATAACTCTTATTTGACTCACATAAAATTCTTTTTTATGAATCATTATTTTTAGATAATCTGTATTAGGACATCTAAAAATTTTTTCAACTTTCCCCTCTATTATTTCTGAAAGACTATCAATCTTTATAACCTTTTGGTCTCTATATGAGGAATGTAGAAAATTTACTTTTTCTTTAAATAAGTGAGTTTCTCTTACAAATGGAGGTAATATAGCATAAGCTAAAAAGACCTCTCTTAATAAATCAGAATCACTAAGTTCTTTTACTCTTCTTGATAATTCGCTAAAAAGTCTTTGATTATCCTTATGAATATTGAATTGTAGATAATCATTTTCTTCAAATATCATATCTTCCTGATATTTTAAGCAAAATCTCAGTGAAAATTTCAGAAGAATCTGATTACATAAATTGTCTTTTGATATTTTAAAAAATGAGCAATCTTTTTCTAATATCTCTAATAAGAATACTGGAACTAATACTTTCTTTTTCATTAAATTTTAATCACCCCAATTTTAAAATAATCATTTTAATTTTATAACTTTATGTATTTTTTTTAAATACATATTATTTTTTTAAATTTAGTTCTTAAAAAGGAACTTTTAATATAAAATTTAGTTCCATTTTAAAAATAGAAGCTACTTAAATTAATAAGTAGCTTCTAAAGTTTTATTAAATTTTTAATAATAATCTATTATTTAAAGAGATAGTAATAATTGAATATAAAATTTTTATTTATATTTTATATAATTATGCTATTAGAGTTGCACAAGCCTGAGCTATATTTTTATCTTGTGCTTTATCCTTTAAATACTTAATATATTTTATATCTCTTCTATATATTTCATCAAGAGTTAGACCTTTATATTTTCCAAAATTGATTATAATACTATAAGGATTTTCCTCAACTTTATTTTCAGTAGTTTCAATTCTTCTTTCTTTTGACTTATTTTCATTTAATTCAAGAGTAGGCTCATCTACAAATATATAACCTTTCCCTTGCTGTTTTATAGGAAACCAATTATTTTTAGCATTATATAAATATCTTCCTATTCCGAAGCCACTACTAGCAACCCTTTTAAAAGCATTTGATATTCCACCTTTTATTGATTCAAAATCTGTCATTGGAGCACCATCTTCTTTCGTAATCCACTCATCATTAATTTTAACTGACAAGGAACATATAAAACCAGCCCCCACTTCTTTATATCTTGTAGTCCAACCATTAACACCAAATAAATCATCTAAACGATTCTGAATTGCCCTAGCTTGTACATATGCAAGTGCTAATCCCATAGTTTTATCATTATTTGTAGCTCCAACTCTAAATTCAAGCTCATCTTTTGAAAATGGTTCTCTTAATTTTTCTAATAAATTATTCATACTAACTCCTCTCTTATTTTTAAAGTGCTTTTATAATTTCCTCTATTCCTTTTTTATCTTCACTACCATATATTATTTTTTCCATAACTTTAAGTACCTTTGAAAATGATTTTTCTAAGTCTATTCCTTTTCTAAAAGTAGATAAATATTTATATTGCCCTGATACATCTAAATCAAAATGAGTTCCTAATATTAAAGCTCCTATTTCAGCTTCAGTTTCTTCTTGAGAGACAGTTAAAGATTTTTTATTTCCTAAATTAAAATGACAGTTATAATGTATAAATTCATGTACCATTGTAGCTGCCATATCAATTCTATTACTTAATTTCTTAATAAATATAGTTTTACCATCAGTTTCTCCCATAACCTTATCATCATAAAAAGTTTTCTTTAATTCTATAGGGGCATATTGCTCTATACATTTTTTAACTGCTCTATAAAACTTCATAGGAGTATATTTAAAGTCTTCACTTATTTTCATTTCAATATTTATCTCAGGAAACTTAACTGCATTTTCAGTAGCTTCTACTTGCGATTTATCAAATACATTTACATATTTATAACCATACACATCTTCTTCTACTTCTTTTCTGTCATTTATAATATTTCTTACTAATGGAATAAGAATTTGTATTGCTTTAGCTCCCTTTTTAACCTTGTATCCTAGTTCTCCCCATTTTCTAAATCCTGCAACAAATGTTGCTAGTGGATTTTGTTTATAAATTAATATGGTATTTCTAATACTGTAATTATAGAAATTAACTTTTCTAAATTCAATAAATGCTTTTAGTTCATCTGAGTTCTTTAAAAAATCTTCTATCTTTGAATTGATTCCTAATTTTAGTGCTTCCATTTTATTATTCATAATTTATTATCTCCTTTATCTTATTTGTAATGAATATCCAGTTACTATTCTTGCTCCATTAAGTTCACCATTTTTCTTTATATAGTCTGCTATTTTTTCTTTATCTGGAGTCACTTCTTCTTTTACTCTGATAAATTCACTAGGTAAAAGTGTCATATCATATACATCTACTTTTGTTGAATTTCTTATACCATAACTTCCTAAATCAGTTTCTATTTTCTTCTTATCTAAATACTGCATAATATTTATTAAATATTCTTTTAATTTCTTAACCTTATTCATTTTTGACTTAGACAGATTATCAAGTCTATCTGCTTCATCTTTGGCTATTTTACTGTCTAACTCAAGATTACGAATATATTTAAGAATGGAAGAACTCTTATTATTCAATTCTTCTTTTAAAAATTCCATTACATAATCATAGTTTTCTTTATCACTTTCTGTACCTTCTGATTCTAAGAATATATCTAGTGTATCTTCCATAGCCCCTATAATTTCATATACTTTCATTCTGAATCCTCCCTTATTATTTGTCATTTGTTAAATCATCAATGGCTTTTATAGTCATAGTTACTAACATTGCAATTTTTACTACTGTACTTAGCATAATTAAAACCTCCTCTCTGTTTTATATATAATAAAAACTGACTCACATATTGTGAGCCAGTAATTTTTAAAGTTTTTTATTGAGTTAATTGACATATATTCTTATTAAGAGTAAACTCTAAGAGATATTATTTATTTCTGTGTAATATCTTTTTTTTCACTTAATTCATTTTTTTTTCGCAACCGTGTCCTTGTGGGAATCTATATGAGGAAAATTGTAAATGCTCAGCCACAGAAGTAGAAAGATATACTAAAAAATTATCTGGACCTATTTTAGATAGAATAGATTTAGTTATACAAATGAAAAGATTGAGTGAAGAAGAATTGGTAAATGATAAAAAGGAAGAAAGTTCAGTTGATATAAGGAAAAGAGTTATAAAAGCTAGAAAAATTCAAACAAAAAGATATGGAGAAGCTAAAACTAATTCAAAAATGAGTCAGGAAGAATTAAAAAAATATTGTATAATAAAAGAAGAAGATAAAAGATTTTTAATATCTGCCTTAGAAAATTTACAAATTTCTGCAAGAGTTTATGATAAAATTTTAAAAATAGCAAGAACAATAGCAGATTTAGCAGGAGAGAAAGAAATAAGTAGAAAACACTTATTAGAAGCAATCTCATTTAAAAATAATAGAAAATAGATTGTTACTAGGTACTTAAATTTTCTTTGAAGAAATTTTTATTAGTTTTCTAATTTATATATAACGATTACTTGCCAGCCTATAATGTTTCTCGAGCTCCAAAATGCTCTTTCAACATTATAGGACATCGCAGTAATCTTATTTAAAATTTTTAAAATCAACTTTTTCAAAGAAAATTTATTATAATTCACTTGTTTTCTTCTTATTTTTTAATAAAAATATGATAGAGGGATTTTATGGATATAGAAAAAATATTTAATTATGCCAGAGAAAATAATATTTCAGATATACATCTAATTGAAGGTGAAAAAATTTATCTTAGAAAAGATGGAGAAATAGTAGTATATGATGGTACTGACACAGTGAGTAAAGAGGAACTTTTAGAAATTTGTAATGGGAAAATTGAAGAAGATTTTTCTTATACAGATTCTAAAAGTCAGAGATATAGAGTAAATTCTTTTCTAACAAGAGGAAAACTAGCCTTAGTTATTAGAATAATAAATAAAGAGCCAATAAAACTTAAAGGAAAATTTATTAATAAAGTAATTGATGAGAAAATTTTATCTTTAAAAGATGGTTTGGTTTTAGTAACTGGAATTACAGGGAGTGGGAAATCAACAACTCTTGCTAATATAATAGAGAAATTTAATGAAAATAAAAATTTAAAGATTTTAACAATAGAAGACCCTATTGAGTACATTTTTGAGAATAAAAAGTCTTTGATTATTCAAAGAGAACTAGGAGAAGATGTTGAAAGTTTTGAAAAAGCTTTAAAAAATTCACTAAGACAGGACCCAGATGTTATAATACTGGGAGAAATTAGAGATGAAGAGAGTTTGTATTCAGCTTTAAAATTGGCAGAAACAGGACATTTAGTTTTCTCAACATTACATACTATGAATACAGTTGAGAGTGTAAATAGACTAATTTCCATGGTAAGAAGTGAGAAAAAAGATTTCATAAGGGAGCAATTGGCTTCAGTTTTAAGATTTATTCTTTCACAAGAATTGCATAGAGGAAAAAAGACTGTCCCAATTTTTGAAATTCTAAATAATACTAAGGCAGTTGCAAATTTAATTTTAAATAATAAATTAAATCAGATTCCTACTCTTATTGAAAGTGGAATAGAAAATTTTATGATAACAAAGATAAAATATTTAAAAAATTTAGAAACAGAGAGTGATTAAACTTGTTAATAGAAACAAATGTAGAAGTAAATTTAAGAAGTATAGAAGAATTTACTAGGGTAATGGCATCAGAACTTTTAGAAGATAAAATTAATTTTGAAATTTTAAAAGAAGATAATTTAATTAAAATAGATATAAAATCTGAAAAATTAAATAAAAATACAGAGTTTTCATATATAGATTTAGGAAATAAGATAGAAGACCAAATATTGACTATGTGTAAAATAAGTTTATTAAAACTTTTGGATAAAAAATATGATTGGGGTTCTCTTATGGGGGTAAGACCAACAAAAGTTTTAAGAAGACTTTTAATAAATGGTTGTGATTATGAAGAGGCTAGAAAGATTTTAAAAGATTTCTATTTAGTTACAGATGAAAAAATAAATCTTATGGAAACTGTTGTAAAAAAAGAGTTGGAACTTCTAGATAAAGAGCATATAAATTTATATATTGGAATACCTTTTTGTCCTACTAAGTGTAAATATTGTTCTTTTGCTTCCTATGAAATAAATGGTGGAGTAGGAAGATTTTATAATGATTTTGTAGAAGCACTTTTAAAAGAAATTCAAATAGTAGGGGATTTTTTAAAGACATATAGTAAAAAAGTATCTTCTATATATTTTGGTGGAGGAACTCCAAGTACCTTAACAGAAGAAGATTTAGAAAAAGTTTTAAAAAAATTACTTGAAAATATAGATATGACAGATGTGAAAGAATTTACTTTTGAGGCAGGTAGAGAAGACAGCTTAAATGCCAAAAAATTAGAAATAATGAAAAAATATTCTGTGGATAGAATAAGTTTAAATCCACAATCATTTAATTTAGATACTTTGAAAAGAGTAAATAGAAGATTTAATAGAGAAAACTTTGATTTAATTTTTAAAGAAGCAAAAAAATTAGAATTTATCATAAATATGGACTTAATAATAGGTTTGCCAAAGGAAACAACAGAGGAAATTTTGGATACTTTAAGTCAGTTAAAAGATTATGATATAGATAATTTAACTATACATTGTTTAGCATTTAAAAGAGCATCAAAATTATTTAAAGAAAGCCAAGAAAGAAATATTATTGACAGAGTTTTAATTGAAAAATATATACAAAAAATAGTTGAAGAAAAGACAATGAAGCCTTATTATATGTATAGACAAAAAAATATTATTGAATGGGGAGAAAATATAGGCTATTCAAAAGAAGGAAAAGAAAGTATTTTTAATATTGAAATGATAGAGGAAAATCAGAATACTATGGCACTAGGTGGAGGGGGAATAAGTAAGATAGTTATAGAAGAAAGAAATGGAATAGACTATATAGAAAGATATGTAAACCCTAAAGACCCTGCACTATATATAAGAGAATTAGATAAGAGATGTAAAGAAAAAATAGAAATGTTTAAGAAGGAGAAGATATGAAAAAGTTAGTGTTATTGTTAGGAATATTTGGCTTGTTTTCTTTAAGTTTGTATCCAGCACCAGATTTAAGTAACAATGCTTACAAAATAATCATGAGTTCTCAAAATATGAAAGATGAAAAAGAAGAACTTATGGATATTAATAAAGTTAGTGAACAAGATATGTTAGCTAGAAAAGTATCTAAAAGTTATGTAAGTAAAATTATGGAATATAGAGAAATAACTGGTGGTTTTGATAAACTAGAAGATATGAAAAGAATAAAAGGTATAGGAGATGCAACTTATCAAAAATTATCTAAGTTTTTTAAAGTAGGTTCAGCACCAACTAAAAAGATGTTAAATATTAATTCAGCTAATGAGATAACTTTAAAATATTATGGCTTTTCTAAAAAAGAGATTAAAAAGATCCAAAAATATTTAGATAAAAATGATAGAATAACTGATAATATTGAATTTCAAAAGATAGTAAATAAGAAGACTTATGAAAGATTAAAAGATTTAATCAATTATGATGGAGGAAAAAGATAATGGGAAGATTGATAAGAGGAATAAGTAAGAATGCTAGATTTTTTGTGGCAGATACAACAGATGTAGTTCAAGAAGCCTTAGATATACATAAATATGATGAATACTCTATGAAAATATTTGGAAAATTTTGTACTTTGGCAGCTTTAATGGGAGCAACATTAAAAGGAGAGGATAAATTAACTATTAGAACAGATACTGATGGTTATATAAAAAATATAGTTGTAACATCAGATGCTAATGGAAATATAAAAGGCTATCTTGTAAATACAACAGATGAAAATTTTGATGGTTTAGGAAAGGGTACAATGAGAATAATTAAGGATATGGGTTTAAAAGAACCTTATGTAGCAATCAGTGATATTGATTATTCAAATTTACCTAATGATATAAGTTCATTTTTCTATAATTCAGAGCAAATTCCAACAGTGATTTCAATTGCAGAAGAATGTACAAATGATGGAAAAATTTTATGTGCAGGGGCTTTTATGGTTCAGTTACTCCCTAATGCAGATGAAGATTTTATAACAAAATTAGAAAGAAAAGCAGAAGCTATAAGGCCTATGAATGAGCTTATGAAAGGTGGAATGTCACTTGAACAAATAATAAATCTTCTATATGATGATATGGACACAGAAGATGATAGTTTAGTTGAAGAGTATGAAATTTTAGAAGAAAAAGAAATAAAATATAGTTGTGATTGTAGTGCTGAAAGATTTCAAAAAGGTATTATGACACTTGGAAAAGAAGAATTAAAACATATTTTTGAAGAGGAAAAAGAAATTGAAGCTCAATGTCAATTCTGTGGTAAAAAATACAAATTTACTGAAAAAGATTTTGATGATGCATTGAAGAAATAAATATTAAAATCCCCTAAGGGTGAGGGGATTTTCTATTATTATTAATAATGTTGTTCCTCCATCAAAGTTGATAGCCTCAATATAAATACTCATAAAAATCGCCCTCCTAAAAAATAGTATTTTCTGTCTTGCTTAAGGACAGAATAAAAGCGTTCACTAAATGAACGCCTTTATCCCAAGCTTAAATTAAATACTATTTTTTAGTTTTCCCCTTAGGGTTGTTACTACATTTGATATAGCATAATAAGTTTTAGATGTCAATTAAGAACAAAAAAATAAACTGCTATTGCAAGAATTATAATTATAATTAAAAAATAAATATCAGATTTTTTTATATCTTTTTTTACAAAAAATGCAGTTGCTAATGTTCCACCAATAGCACCAGGAATAGCCTCATAAATTGAAGGTGCTGTTTCACTAAATTTAAAAAGAAAAGTATTTATAACAAATGCAACAATCATAAAAGCTATAAAAAATAAAACAGAATTCAGATTTTTTTACAAACATTAATATTCATAATAACATACCTCCATATTATTAATTCTATTTACAAAGATTATAACAAATAATAAAGACTACTTAATATTTTTTATGGTATAATGTGATGTAAAATATAAAGATTAGAATAGAGGAAAAAATGAAAGTATTAGTAGTAGGAGATATAGTAGGAAGACCTGGAAGAAATACTTTACAGGTGTTTTTAGAAAAATATAAAGATAATTATGATTTCATTATAGTAAATGGAGAAAATTCAGCAGCTGGTTTTGGAATTACAATAAAGATAGCAGATGAATTTTTATCTTGGGGAGTAGATGTAATAAGCGGAGGAAATCATAGCTGGGATAAAAAAGAAATCTATGAATATATGGATAATTCAGATAGAATTTTAAGACCTGCTAATTATCCAGAAGGAGTTTCTGGAAAAGGTTACACAATTTTAGAAGATAAAAAAGGAAATAAAATTGCCTTAATATCTTTACAAGGTAGAGTTTTTATGAATGCTGTTGACTGTCCTTTTAGAACTGCAAGAAAATTAATAGATGAAATTTCAAAGATAACTAAAAATATAATAGTAGATTTTCATGCAGAAGCAACTTCTGAAAAGATTGCACTAGGGAAATATTTAGATGGAGATATTTCACTTTTTTATGGAACACACACTCATGTACAGACAGCTGATGAAAGAATATTAAATAATGGAACTGGATATATTTCAGATATAGGAATGACAGGCTCACAAAACGGAGTTATAGGAACAAATTTAGAAACTATAATAAATAAATTTTTAACTTCATTACCACAAAAATTTGAGGTTGCAGAAGGGGATGAACAACTATGTGGGATAGAAGTAGAAATTGACGAAAAAACTGGAAAATGTCAAAAAATAGAAAGAATAAAATGGAGTGAAAATGAAGGTTTTAGAAGCTAAAATTATCTATGAAAGTGATGATTTAGAAAAATATAAAAAAATAATTTCAGATATATTCTATAATTTTGGGGTTACAGGTTTAAAAATAGAAGAGCCTATTTTAAATAAAGATCCTTTAAATTTCTATAAAGATGAGAAACAATTTTTAATTTCTGAAAATTCGGTATCTGCTTATTTTCCATTGAATATTTACTCAGAAAAAAGAAAAAAAGTTTTAGAAGAAACTTTTGCTGAAAAGTTTTCAGAAGATGAAAATATAGTATATAACTTAGATTTTTATGAATATGATGAGGAAGATTACCAAAATAGCTGGAAAAAATATTTATTTGTTGAAAAAGTCAGTGAAAAATTTGTTGTAAAACCTACATGGAGAGAATATGAAAAGCAAGATAATGAGCTTGTTATAGAACTTGACCCAGGTAGAGCCTTTGGAACAGGCTCGCACCCCACAACTTCACTTCTATTGAAGTTAATGGAAGAACAAGATTTTTCTAATAAATCTGTAATAGATATAGGTACGGGTTCTGGAATACTTATGATAGCAGGAAAATTTTTAGGAGCTGGTGAAGTCTATGGAACAGATATAGATGAATTTTCTATGGAAGTTGCTAAAGAAAATCTAATTTTAAATAATATTTCTTTAAATGATGTAAAACTTTTAAAAGGAAACTTACTTGAAGTTATTGAAAATAAGAAGTTTGATATAGTTGTATGTAATATTTTGGCAGATGTTTTAGTAAAATTACTTGATGAAATTAAATATATTTTAAAGGAAAATTCAATAGTCCTATTTTCTGGAATAATTGAAGATAAATTAAAAGAAGTAATAAGTAAGGCAGAAGATGTAGGATTTGAAGTAGTTGAAGTCAAGGCTGATAAAGAATGGAGAGCAGTGTACTTTAAAAGAAAATAAATTTTTTGAAAAATTTCTAAAATAAAGATTAGGAGATAATTTATGAATAATGAAAAAACAAAGCTTTCTTTTGATTTAAAAAAAATAAAAGAAAATGAAAATATAGAGTTAAAAAAAGCTGATAATAATCTTCCTAATTCTTTGTGGGAAACCTATTCAGCATTTTGTAATACTTCAGGTGGAATTATTATTTTAGGAATTGAAGAAAAGAAAAATGGAGATAATATCATAATTGGTATTAATGATATTGATAAAATGGAAAAAGATATTTGGAATACAGCTAATAACTTGGCAAAAGTAAGTTATAATGTCATTGGAAATGGGGATATTTATAAAGTTAAAATAGATGATAAAAATATCATGATATTAGATATAAAAGAAGCACCTCATAATAAGAAACCTGTATATCTAAATAGAAAAATTGAAAATACCTATATTCGTAGAGGAGAAGCTGATAAAAAAGCTGATAATGATGAAATAGGAACTTTGATGGCAATGGCAACACCAAAACCACTGTTACTTGATAATTTTTCCATGAAAGATTTAGATAGTGAGACAGTTAGTAAATTTAGAAAAATTGTAGAAGAAAGATATCCTGAGAAAAATTATAAAAACTTAAATGATGAAGATTTTTTAAAAGAAATAGGGGCAATAAGACTTGATAGAAAAAATAATATATATAAAATTACAGATGGATGTTTATTACTTTTAGGAAAATATATATCTATAACAGATTACTTTTCAAAGTTTCATTTGGACTTTTTCTATCGTGATAAGGATAATGAGAGATGGAAAGACAGGGTTTCTTCTGATTTACCAAATTCATATGGTGAAATGAATATCTTTAATTTTTATAATATTGTATTTGAAAAGATAAAAATATTTTTAAAAGAGCCGTTTGCTTTAAATGAAGAAAAAGTAAGAGTGTCTAATACAAGCCTTTTGATAGAAGCTATAAGAGAAGCATTGGTAAACACACTTATTCATGCAGATTATTTGCAAAATTTTCCAAAAGTAAAAATAGAAATGTTTGAAGGGTGGATAAATTTTGAAAATTCTGGAAAAATGCTGATTACTAAAGACGAATATGTTCAAGGTGGAAATTCAGTAATTAGAAATGAAATATTGGTGCAATTGGTAAGATTAATTGGAATAGCTGAAAGACAAGGCTTTGGTGGAGTAAAAATATGTAAAACTTCTGAAAGTTTGTTTAAACAACAGCCAGAAATTATAACAGATTTAAGAGAAACTAAATTGAAATTATGGACTGTTGATGCATTACATTTTAGAGAAGATTTATCTGTACTAGATAAAAAAATATATCATATACTTTTGAAAAATAATCAGCCTTTAACAAGAAAAGAAATTATATCTATTAGTGAAAATACGGAACATTTTGTAAAAAAATCTTTAATAAATCTTCTTGAAAAGGGATTAATAACAACAATTGGAAATGGGCGTTCAACAAAATATGAAATTAGTTTTGGAACACAGGGATATTTAACAAAAATACAAATGAAGTTACAAACATTAGCAAAATTAAATAATTTACTTTCAGAAGATTAATTTTATTTTTCAGGATTTTTTCAAGATAAAAAAAATCCTTTTCAAGATTTTTTTTAGATAAGTTGAGAATTTTTCCAGAATAAGTTAAAATTTTTTCAGGATTTTTTCAAGATAAAAAAATCCTTTTTCAAGATTTTTAATAAAACAGGAGATGAAAAATGGATAATATAATAGTTGCAATAGATGGACCAGCAGGAAGTGGGAAAAGTACAATAGCAAAACTTATTGCTAAAAAATTTAATTTTACATATATAGATACTGGTGCAATGTATAGAATGATAACTCTTTATCTTTTAGAAAATAATATAGATTTTGATGATTTAAAAGAGGTAGAAAAAGCATTGAAAAATATAAATTTGGATATGCAAGGAGATAAATTTTATCTAAATGATATTGATGTCAGCACAAAGATAAGAGAAAAAAGAATAAATGAAAATGTATCAAAAGTTGCAAGTATTAAGATGGTTAGAGATAATTTAGTAAATTTACAAAGAAAAATTAGTAATAATAAAAATGTTATCTTAGATGGTAGAGATATTGGAACTGTTGTATTTCCTAATGCAAAAGTAAAAATATTTTTAGTTGCAACTGCCGAAGAAAGAGCAAGAAGAAGATATAATGAATTTCTTGAAAAGAAAGTTGAAATAACTTATGATGAGGTTTTAAAATCTTTAAAAGAAAGAGATTATATAGATAGTACAAGAAAAGAAAGTCCATTAAAAAAGGCTGATGATGCTATTGAGTTGGATACTACAAACTTAACAATAGAAGATGTAATAAACTTTATATCAAAAGAAATTGAAAAAGTTAAATAAAAAATTTACAAAATAATGAGGGAAATTTATGTATAATTTATTAAGGAAAATAGCTTTAACCTTATATAGACCTTTTATGAAAGAGAAGATGAGAACTTTTATAAATAAAAGGTTAAACCAAGATTTTTCAGATTTAAAAGATGAAGAATATATATGGATACATTGTTCATCAGTTGGGGAAGTTAATCTATCAGAAGACTTAGTTAAAAAATTCTATTCAATTTCTAGGAAGAATATATTAATTTCAGTTTTCACTGACACAGGTTATGAAAATGCTGTGAAAAAATATTCTGATAAGAAAAAGATAAAAGTTATATATTTTCCAGTAGATGATAAAAATAAAATAAATGAAATTTTAAATAAAATAAAATTGAAACTTTTAGTTCTTGTAGAAACAGAGCTTTGGCCTAATCTTATAAATGAAACAAAAAAGAAAAATTCAAGAATTATAGTTGTAAATGGTAGAATATCAGATAGAAGTTATCCAAGATATAAGAAACTTAAATTTTTATTAAAATCTATGTTGCAAAAAATAGATTTTTTCTATATGCAATCAGAAATAGATAAAGAAAGAATTATAAGTTTAGGTGCAATTAAGGAAAAGGTTGAAAATGTAGGGAATTTAAAATTTAGTATATCTCTTGAAAAATATTCTGATATTGAAAAAGAAGAATATAGAAAGTTTTTAAATATTGGAGATAGAAAAGTTTTTGTTGCAGGTAGTACAAGAACAGGTGAAGATGAAGTAATTTTAGATGTCTTTAAAAAATTAAAAAACTATGTTTTAATAATAGTTCCAAGACATTTAGATAGACTAGCTAAAATAGAAAATTTAATAAAAGAAAATAATCTAACTTATGTAAAATATAGTGAATTAGAGAATAAGGTTTCAACAGGAAAAGAAGATATAATTTTAGTAGATAAAATGGGAGTTCTTAGAAAACTATACTCTATTTCTGATATTGCCTTTGTTGGAGGTACTTTGGTAAATATTGGAGGACATAATTTACTTGAACCACTATTTTATAGAAAGGCAGTTATCTTTGGAAAATATACTCAAAATGTTGTAGATATTGCAAAAGAAATTTTAAGAAGAAAAATAGGTTTTCAAGTTGAAAATGTTGAAGAATTTGTAAAAGCAATAGAAACTATTGAAAATGAAAAAAACTCAGATGAAGAAATTAATTCTTTCTTTGAAGAAAATAGACTGATAGCACTAAATATTGTTAAAAAGGAAAATTTAATTATGAACAACATAAAAGAAGAAGCAAAAGATTTATGGAAGCATTTTTTCCATTCAGAGAAATCAAATTATAATATATATATGTATAAATTGCTTGATTATCCTGAATACATAATGTATGATAATGATGTAATGAAAGAAAAGAAATCAAAATGGAGTGAGTATTTTGGAAATTCTAATCCAATAGCAGTAGAAATAGGTACTGGAAGTGGAAATTTTATGTGTCAACTTGCAGAGAGAAATCCTAATAAAAACTTTATTGGCTTAGAATTGAGATTTAAAAGATTAGTATTAGCTGCTCAAAAATGTAAAAAAAGAAATATAAAAAATGTAGTTTTCCTTAGAAAAAGAGGGGAAGAATTGGAAGATTTCTTAGCTGATAATGAAATATCTGAAATGTATATAAATTTTCCAGACCCTTGGGAAGGAACAGAAAAAAATAGGATTATACAAGAAAAATTATTTAAAACTTTGGATAAGATTATGAAAAAAGATGGAATGCTATACTTTAAAACTGACCATGATATGTATTATAATGATGTTTTAGAGTTAGTAAAAACTTTGGCAAATTATAAAATAATTTATCATACTTCTGATTTACATAATTCAGAAAAAGCAGAAAATAATATAAAAACAGAGTTTGAGCAATTATTTTTACATAAACATAATAAAAATATAAATTATATTGAAATTAAAAAAATAGTTTAAGTTTAAAAACTATAAAATAGTTCATTACTGAGTAGATTTTTTAATTTTTTCTTGAAAAAGATACTTTTTAATTTCAAGTTATACATAGTGATTACTTGCCAGCCTATAATGTTTCCAGAGCTCCATAAAGGCTCTTTCAACATTATAGGACGTCGCAGTAATCTTATTAAAAGTAATCTAAACTTTGTTTTCAAGAAAAAATATCATTGTAACTAACTTATTGAAAAATTTTTATAAGTTAATTTTATTTTAAAGATTTAATTACTTTCAAGAAAAACTAATAATTTAATATTTATTTAAAAATAACAGGGAATATAGGAGGAAAAAATGGCTGGTTATGTTGTAGTGGGTACTCAATGGGGAGATGAAGGAAAAGGTAAAATTATTGATGTTTTATCAGAAAAAGCTGATTATGTAGTAAGATTTCAAGGTGGGAATAATGCAGGGCATACAGTTGTAGTAAATGGAGAAAAATTTGTTCTACAACTTTTACCATCTGGTGTTCTTCAAGCTGGTACTTGTGTAATTGGGCCAGGTGTTGTTGTTGACCCAAAAGTTTTCCTAGATGAAATAGACAGAATAGAAAAAAGAGGTGCTAAAACAGATCACGTAATTATAAGTGATAGAGCACATGTAGTTATGCCTTATCATATTGAAATGGATAAAATAAGAGAAAGTGTTGAAGATAGAATAAAAATTGGAACAACTAAAAAAGGAATTGGACCTTGTTATGCTGATAAAATTTCAAGAGATGGTATAAGAATGGCTGATCTACTTGATTTAAAACAATTTGAAGAAAAACTAAGATATAATTTAAAAGAAAAAAATGAAATATTTACAAAAATTTATGGTTTAGAACCACTTGATTTTGACAAGATTTTTGAAGAATACAGAGGATATGCTGAAAAAATAAAACATAGAATAGTAGATACTATCCCAATAGTAAATAAAGCATTAGATGAAAATAAACTTGTACTTTTTGAAGGAGCACAAGCTATGATGCTTGATATCAACTATGGAACTTATCCTTATGTTACTTCTTCATCTCCTACACTTGGAGGAGTTACAACAGGAGCAGGAATTTCTCCTAGAAAGATTGATAAGGGAATAGGAGTAATGAAAGCCTATACAACAAGAGTTGGAGAAGGTCCATTTGTAACTGAAATTAAAGGGGAATTTGGAGATAAAATCAGAGGAATTGGTGGAGAATATGGAGCTGTTACTGGTAGACCAAGAAGATGTGGTTGGCTTGATTTAGTTGTAGGAAGATATGCAACTGAAATAAATGGCTTAACTGATATAGTTATGACTAAAATAGATGTTTTAAGTGGATTAGGAAAATTAAAAATTTGTACTGCCTATGAAATAGATGGAAAAATTCATGAATATGTCCCTGCTGATACAAAATCTTTGGATAGAGCTATACCTATATATGAAGAGCTTGATGGTTGGGATGAAGATATAACTCAAATTAAAAAATATGAAGATTTACCAGTAAATTGTAGAAAATATTTGGAAAGAGTGCAAGAGATTTTAGCTTGTCCTATATCTGTTGTATCTGTTGGACCAGATAGAAGTCAAAATATACATATAAGAAATATAGAGAATTAATCTACATAAAAAACAGTTCATTATTATTGGGGTAGCTTAGGGAGAATATAAATAACTAATGCTATATTTATTTGATGAGCTGTTTTTTAAATTTAAATAGGAGGAAAATATATGAAAAATAATAAAAATATTATAGATGCTATTATTAATATAGTAAAAAACCCTATTGTAGAATTAAAAGAATATTCTATAAGTCATAATAGAGCAAACAGTATGGGTGAAGCACTTGAAGAATATGTAAAAGATATTTTTTCAGGGACACTTTTTGAAACAGATAAAAATAAAAGAATGGAAATTATTTCAGAAGTATTTAGTTATTTAGGAAATACAAATAATCCACCAGATAGTATTTTAAGAGATGGAGATGCCATAGAGGTAAAAAAGATTGAGAATAAAAGTTCGTCTTTGGCATTAAATAGTTCATATCCAAAAGCAAAATTATATTCAAATAGTTCTATGATAACAGATGCTTGCAGAAACTGTGAAGAATGGAAAGAGAAAGATATTATCTATGCAATAGGGACTTGTGAAAAAAATAAACTAACTTCTTTGATATTTGTATATGGAGAAGATTATGCAGCAGAAAATAAAATATATGAAAATGTAAAAAATAAAATAAAATTTGGAATTGAAACAATAAATGGTTTAGAGTTTTCAGAAACAAATGAAATAGGAAGAGTAAACAGAGTTGACCCATTGGGAATAACTTATTTTAGAATAAGGGGTATGTGGGGCATTGAAAATCCAATAAAAGTATTTGATTATATTTATGAAAGAGATAACACTAAGCAATTTAATTTTATGGCATTAATTAATGATGATAAGTATAATTCTTTTTTCAATAGAGAAGAACTAGAAAATTTAGAAAAAGAAAATAAATATTTGGAAATTAGAAATGTTAAGATAAAAAATCCAAATAATCCAGCACAATTAAGAAGTGCTAAGTTGATTACATTTAAAATATAGCAGGAGATATAATGAAATTATTAAGTTTATTTAGTGGGGCAGGAGGATTAGATTTAGGTTTTGAAAAAGCAGGATTTGAAATAGTTGCTGCTAATGAGTATGATAAAACAATATGGGAAACTTATGAGAAAAACCATAAAGCTAAATTAATAAAAAAAGATATTAGAGAAATTGTTTCCAATGAATTACCTAAAACTGATGGAATAATAGGTGGACCTCCTTGTCAGTCTTGGAGTGAAGCAGGTTCATTAAGAGGAATAGATGACCCAAGAGGAAAGCTATTTTATGAATACATTAGAATACTAAAAGATAAGCAACCTAAGTTTTTTTTAGCTGAAAATGTAAAAGGAATGTTATCAAAGAGAAATACTGATGCTGTAAAAGATATAATCAAAGAATTTGAAAAAGCAGGATATAATGTTTTTATAAAATTACTTAATGCTTTTGATTATGGAGTAGCCCAAGATAGAGAAAGGGTGTTCTATGTTGGTTTTAGAAAAGACTTAAATATAGATGAATTTGAGTTTCCTAATCCAATTAAAAATGAAAAAAGAAAATATTTAAAAGATATTATATGGGACTTGAAAGATAATGCTTTATCTGGAAAAGAGAAAAATAAAACAAATGGAGAAAATTGTATTGTTGAAAATCATGAATATTTAACAGGAACTTATTCAACTATTTTTATGAGTAGAAATCGAGTAAGACAATGGGAACAACCAGCTTTTACAGTACAAGCCTCTGGAAGACAGTGTCAATTACACCCACAAGCACCTACTATGATAAAAGTTGAAAAGAATGTATATAAATTTGTTGATGGAAAAGAAGAATTATATAGAAGATTAACTATAAGAGAATGTGCTAGAATACAAGGATTTCCAGATACATTTAAATTTTATTATATTTCATTAGAAGATGGTTATAAAATGGTTGGAAATGCTGTACCTGTTGATTTAGCATATGTAATAGCAGAAAAAATAAAGAAAACTTTAACAGATAAGAAAAAGCTAAAAAAGAAAATTAAGGAGAAAACTTTATTTGATTGAAAATAGTTAAATAGAGAGGAGATTATGAGAACATTATTGTTATTAAGAGGTACTCAAGCTAGTGGGAAATCTACTTGGGTTACAGAAAATAATTTAGAACCATATACATTAAGTGCAGATAAAATTAGATTAAATATAGCAAACCCAGTTTTAAATGAAGATGGTTCTATTGAAATAAGTCAAAAATATAATAAATTGACTTGGGAATTGCTATATAGATATTTAGAAATGAGAATGGAAAATGGAGATTTTACAATAGTAGATGCTACACATTCTGATATTAAACTTATAAATAAGTATAGAGATTTAGCAAATACATATAAATATACTATCTATTATTTAGAGTTTGATACTCCATTAGAAGAATGCTTAAAGAGAAATAGAGAGAGAATAGGTTATAAATATGTTCCTGAAAAGGTTATAGAAAGAACTTGGGAAATTATAAAGAATAATGAGAAATTACCTAGTATTTTTAAAAAAATAAATTCAATAGATGAAATAATAAATTTCTATACTGCTGATGTCAATGAATATAAAAAAGTTATAATCATAGGAGATATTCATTCTTGTGCTAAACCATTGAAAGAAGTTCTAAAAGATTTTAGTGAAGAAAATCTTTATGTTTTTGTTGGAGATTATTTTGACAGAGGAATACAGGCAGTTGAAACTTTTAAAATAATATTAGATTTACTAGAAAAACCTAATATTATTTTTATTGAAGGAAATCATGAAAACAACAGTGTGAAGAAATTTATATATGATGAAGAAAAATATACTAAGTCTTTTGATGAAACGACTTTGCAACCTCTTTTAAAAGAATTTGAACTAGAATATATTAAAACTGGTTTAAAGAAAATATATAAGAGACTTAGACAATGCTTTGCTTTTGAATTTAGAGGAAAGAAATTTTTATGTACTCATGGAGGTTTACCACTTGTTCCAAAGTTAGCCTTAGTTTCAGCTAAGGAAATGATAAAGGGTGTTGGAAGATATGAAACTGAAATAGGAGAAATTTACTCTGAAAACTATAAAAAGGGCTTATGTCAAGATTTTATCCAAGTTCATGGACATAGAGGTATTAATGATGGAGAATATTCATATTGCCTTGAAGGTAGAGTTGAATTTGGTGGAGAATTAAAAGTCTTAACTATTGATAATGATGGAAATATAGAGAAATATAGAATAAAAAATGATGTATATAACAGAGGTTTAAAACTACCAATGTCAGGTGTTACAGAAAAAGCTGAAAAATTTAATACTGCTAATGAGCTTATCAATGAAATGATAGGGCATAAATTTATCACAGTTAAAGAGTGTGATTATAACTTAATTTCATTAAATTTTAATAGAGAAGCATTCAACAAGAAAAAATGGAATGACTTAACAATAAAGGCAAGAGGACTATTTGTTGATAGAGATAGTGGAGAAGTAAAAATTAGAAGTTACAATAAATTTTTTAACTTTGGAGAAAGACATATAAATTTAGGCTATTTACATAAATATGCAACTTATCCAATTAGAGTATTTAAAAAATATAATGGATTTTTAGGCTTAGCTTCTGTTATAGATGGAGATGTAGTTCTTACTTCAAAGTCAGTTACTTCTGGAAAATATAAAGATATTTTTCAATCTATTTGGGATAAAGTAGAAAGTGGCGTAAAAGAATTATTAAAACAAACTATGATAGAAAATAACTGTACAGTAGTATTT
>OGCQ01001202.1_pt1 | contig 33489 bp, 31 predicted proteins | sample 1570161 | NCBI WGS metagenome assembly OGCQ01 (sample SAMEA4384402, study PRJEB24528) | human gut metagenome | reverse complement strand
AAATTTAATATGAAATGTGAGATAGAGCGTATGGAAATTAACTATACGTTCTATTTTTTCCCTTTTTTGAAAAGTGATTAAAAAACTATTGACATTTTGTTACTGGTGTCCACACAAAGCACTTCCTATATTAGAAAAAATAGTGTATACTTAACAAGTACATATGTTCGAAAAAGGAGTGCAATATGAGCAAAAAGAAATTTAAAACCATATTATGTGGATGTATAACGGCTCTTTGTCTGTTTCTGACATCCTGTGGATCACTGCAGATATCACAAGGATCAGGCAATCAGGACACTGACCGTGTAAATCAAACGACAACAGAAACGACATTCGCATCGACAGGGCAGATAGAATCCGTTGATACGCTGGAAGAAGTACCGGAGTATACAGGACAGCCCTACGTGGAGATCAATGATAATGAGCCAACATTTACAGAAGATGAGCTGACGGCAGATTCTTACGAAGAATACAGCCCGTTAGATGAACTGGGAAGATGTCAGACAGCGGAAGCCTGTGTAGGTGAAGATTTGATGCCGACACAGAAAAGAGAAAGCATCAGTAGTGTGAAGCCAACAGGCTGGGTGAATAAGGAATATGATGGAATTGACGGTGGATATCTGTATAACCGCTGTCATCTGATTGGGTTTCAGCTGACCGGTGAGAATGCGAATGAGCGCAATCTGATAACAGGAACACGCTATATGAATGTAGATGGTATGCTTCCATTCGAGGATGAGGTGGCAGATTATGTCAAAGAAACGGATAATCATGTGATGTATCGTGTCACTCCAATCTATAGCGGTGATGACCTGGTGGCTTCCGGAGTCCAGATGGAGGCGAAGTCTGTAGAAGATGATGGCGCAGGGGTAACATTTAACGTATACGTATATAATGTACAGCCATATGTTGTGATCAATTATGAGACAGGAGAGAGTTATCAGACGGAAGAACTCGCAACGCCGGAAGGTGAGTGGGCTCCAGGAACAGAAGCTGAAGTAACTGATAAAAATGTATCCAATTCATCAAAAACATCAAATTCAACTAAAAAAGAAACTTATATATTGAATAGGAATACAAAAAAGTTTCATAAATCAACTTGTTCTGGTGTGAAGGACATCAAAGCAGAGAACAAAGAAGAGTATACAGGAAGTAGGTCGGATTTGATTAAAGAAGGATATGAGCCTTGTGGCAGATGCAAGCCGTAAGAGTTATGAGATTAGAAATGGTTGCTGGTCGCACGAAGTGAGAACAGCAACCGCTAATGTGTAAGCACATGTGGTCTCAGACCTTTTTGCTATAGAGATTATTATAGAAAATATAATATCAACATATAACAGATAGTTCCACCTGCAATGGATAGAAACATATTTTTCTTCCATAGATGAAGTACTGCTGTGACAAGAATGGAGATTCCTTCTGGAATTCCATGAGTTCCGTGCAGTACTTCTACATTTTTCAGACAATAGATAACTAACATTCCGAAAACAGCAGAAGGAAGAAATTTACCAAGATACTGGATATATTCCGGTGTCTTTTTATTTTCTTTAAAAATAAAGAAAGGAAGATAGCGCGTTGCCATTGTTCCAAGTATGCACATTCCGATTGTAATTATCTGTTGTGCCAAAGTCATGCTACTCATTTGGTCGGCTCCTCCTTTTCTTTAAGTTTGTCGCATTGTTCCAGCCACTTTCGAAGTACTGTCAGTAGAAGTACAATCAGTATCATTGTCGGAATCATAAAGGAATCCGCTCCGAAGAGGATCAGACATACAAGCGAAACCAGGATTCCAATCATAGAAGAAACATGGATTTTTTCTTTCATCCACTGATCCAGGAAAATTACAACGAACATAGCTGTCATGACAAAACTGATTCCTGATGTGTCGAATTTAAGAAGAGAACCAATGATTCCACCAATCGTTGCGGAAGCAACCCAATAGAACTGGTTCAATAATGTAACAAAAAAATAAAACCATCCGCGGTCTACATCTTCGGGAATCTCAGAGGTGTAATTGACAGAGAAGGTCTCATCACACATTCCGAAAATCAGATAATACTTCTTCCATCCAAGTCCTTTGAATTTATCTAACATGGAAAGTCCATAGAAAAGATGTCTGGCCTGGATCATCACAGCCATGATCAGTACCTGAACAGGTGCAAATGGACTAAGCAGCATCTCAACACAGACAAATTCCAGTGATCCGCCGAAAATCAACATACTCATGAAAAATGGGTAGATAAAAGAAAAACCAGATGCATTCATATATATTCCATAAGCCATTCCAAGAAAAATGAACCCAGTCATAATAGGGATTGTTCGTGGAAAGGCTGCCTTTAGTGCTCTACGTTTCATAATTTTATTATAGTACCTCCTGATATAGTTCAGAATTATAGCATGATAGGCTTGATTTATGTTAATGTCTTTCGGATTGTACAATTTTTTTTGAAAAAAGTGTTTACAAACCACATGAAACCATCTATAATACAAACAGAAACCACAAGAAAACAATAGTAAAGAAGAAATAAACCACACAAAACAACATTGCGGTAAATGAGTAAAAACAGGAGGAGTAAAATAATATGAAGATTTTAGATGCGAAGTTTGTACAGGATTTTATTAAAATGGCAAATGACGGATTCCTTCAGGGATGGCATGAGAGAAATGGTGGTAATTTAAGTTATCGTCTGAAACCAGAAGAGGTTGAGTTGATCAGACCACGTCTGAATGAATCAGGAGAATGGACAGAGATCGGAACAGAAGTTCCGGGACTTGCAGGAGAATTCTTCCTTGTAACAGGAAGTGGAAAGTATTTCAGAAATATTATCGTTGATCCTGAAGTATGTCTTGCAATTATCGAGATTGATTATACAGGAACAAAATACAGAATCCGTTGGGGGCTGGTAGAAGGTGGAAGACCGACAAGTGAGCTTCCAACTCATCTGATGAACCATGAAGTGAAGAAGAGAATCACAAACGGAAAACATCGTGTAATCTACCATGCACATACAACAAATACAATCGCACTGACATTCGTTCTTCCTTTGGATGATCAGGTATTTACAAGAGAACTTTGGGAGTCAGCAACAGAGTGTCCGGTCGTATTCCCGGACGGAGTTGGAGTTGTAGGCTGGATGGTTCCGGGCGGAAGAGCAATCGCAGAGAAGACAGCTGAACTGATGGAGAAATACGATGTTGCTATCTGGGCACATCATGGAATGTTCTGTTCAGGAGAAGACTTCGATTTAACATTCGGTCTTATGCATACAGTAGAGAAGTCTGCAGAGATCCTTGTGAAGATTCTTTCTATGACACCAAGAAAGATTCAGACAATCACACCGGAGAACTTCCGTGAACTGGCACATGACTTTAATGTAACACTTCCAGAAGAGTTCCTGTATGAGAAAAAGAAATAATTAAATTTCTAAGAAAATAATAAAACGTATCAAACCGACCGGATATTCAATAGTGATAATTGAAATTCAGGCGGTTTGATGCGTTTTTTTATAACCATTTCTTAAAAGTGCGTGTTATAATAAAACAGGTCGGAAATTCTATAGACGATCAGAAAAGCGAAAGGAATGGATAAAGTAGATCAATGTTATATACAATCCCGGATTATTATCATGAATTTACCTGTGTTGCAGGAAAATGTGAGGACACTTGTTGTGCCGGATGGCAGATCGTTGCAGATGAAGCTTCATTAGAAAACTATAAAAATGAGACAGGTACATTTGCAGAGCGTTTGAAAGAATCTGTCAACTGGGAAGAAGGAACATTCAAGCAGGATAAAGACAGAAGATGTGCTTTTCTGAATCAATCAAACCTCTGTGATATGTATACCGCACTGGGAGAAGAGAGCCTGTGCAGAACCTGTAAATTGTATCCAAGACATATCGAAGAATTTGAAGATGTGCGGGAGGTTACACTTTCTGTATCCTGTCCGGAAGTGGCGAGAATCCTGATGAATAAAAAAGAACCGGTACATTTTCTTACTTATGAAACAGATGAGGAAGAAGATTATGAAGATTTTGATCCGTTTTTATATTCGAAACTGTTAGATGCAAGAGATGTGATGATCGATATTTTACAGGACAGAGAAAAAAAGCTGAATCTGCGAGCAGCTCTTATTCTGGCGATTGCACGTGATCTGCAGGAATGTATTGACGAAGAAGATATATTTTCGATGGATGATGTATTTGATTACTATCAGGCCGAAGAAGGCGTGTGGGAAGTGAAAAATGCTCTTGCAGAAGTGGATTACTATACATATAGTAGAAAGATGTTTCAAAATCAGTATCAGATGGAACATTTAAGAGCGGATTGGGAGGCTTATCTTCAAGAGGAAGAGAAACTATTATATGGAAATATAAACGAAAAGATAGATAAAAAACGTTATGTAGAGATGCAACAAGAATTTTATGCCTGGATGGCGAAAGAAATGCCGGAGTATGAAATACAGTATGAACAGCTCCTTGTATATTTCATCAGTACCTATTTTTGCGGTGCAGTATACGATGGAGAAGCGTTTGCGAAAGCACAGATGGCTGTTGTCAGCACCCTGTTGATCCATGAACTTCTGATGGCACAGTGGATGAAGCAAGAAAAAGTGCTAGATATAAATGATGTGATAGATACGGTGTATCGTTATTCAAGAGAACTGGAACATTCTGATTCGAACCTTAATTTAATACAAGAATTGCTGCAAGAAAGTAACGAATAGATGGGAGAAATTCTTGACAGTGTTTTTTTAACATGTTATGCTATAGTCGATTTTGAGAGACGAAGATGCAGAGTAACAGACAGAGTCTTTTCAAAGCAATTGTTTCGGACCACCCAGCGAGGTTAAGGCCATACGGACAGCCGGGTCCACTGCCGATTATGGTAACTTTGGTTGCCTTATTGATTGAGTGAAAAGCTCTAATTTTATAAGTAGGTTTCTTTGATAGCCTTATGCGCCAGACGCGCAGACTTGTGAAACGGTCAATAAGAGTAGTAAAAGTATAATTGCTATATAGACTCTGACACGCATGATCCAGAAGTTTTATTTAAAAATCTAAGAGAAGATATTGCCTTTTCTGTTACAGCTGAGAATAAAACAGACGAATACATACCGAACGCAGGTTTGTGGCTTAGCGCCCTTATCTGCGTTTTTTCTGTATTAAGAAAGTGTTTTGACAAAGGAACCTGGAAAGAGAGGAAATATGAAAGGGAGTCGTTTTAAATTAAACCAGAATCATGCACCGATCCATGAGGCTCTGGAGACTTTCCGGCGAATGAGAGTTGTGCCATTTGATGTCCCTGGTCATAAACGGGGAAGAGGAAATCCGGAGCTGACAGAATTTCTCGGACAAAAATGTGTAGGCGTCGATGTCAACAGTATGAAACCACTGGACAATCTCTGCCATCCGGTATCTGTAATTCGGGAAGCAGAAGAACTGGCAGCAGATGCCTTTGGAGCAGCACATGCATTTTTAATGGTAGGGGGCACGACAAGTTCTGTACAGACAATGGTTCTGACTGCCTGCAAACGTGGAGATGAGATTATATTGCCACGTAATGTTCACAGGAGTGTGTTGAATGCACTTGTTTTATGTGGTGCGATCCCTGTTTATGTAAATCCGGAGGTAGACCAGCGGCTTGGGATTTCCCTGGGAATGCAGAGAGAACAGGTAGCAAAAGCGATAAAAGAGCATCCAAAGGCAGTCGCAGTGTTAGTAAATAATCCGACTTACTATGGAATATGCAGTGATCTGCGAGCAATTGTCAAGATGGCACATGAGGCAGGAATGATGTGTCTGGTAGACGAAGCGCATGGAACACATTTTTATTTCGGTGGCGGACTTCCTGTTTCAGCTATGGAGGCAGGTGCAGACATGGCGTCTGTATCCATGCACAAAAGCGGAGGCAGTCTTACACAGTCGAGTCTGCTTCTTACAGGTCCGGACGTACATGCCGGGTATGTGCGGCAGATCATCAATCTGACACAGACAACATCAGGAAGCTATCTTCTGATGTCGAGTCTTGACATTTCAAGAAGGAATCTTGCACAGCGTGGCCGTCAGATTTTCCATCAGGTAGCAGATATGGCAGAATATGCCAGAGAGGAAATCAATGCAATCGGTGGTTATTATGCATTTGGAAAAGAACTGGTAAATGGAAATTCTGTTTTTGATTTTGATATTACAAAATTAAGTGTACATACGTTAGATATCGGACTCGCAGGAATTGAAGTTTATGATATTCTGCGTGACGAATACGACATTCAGATCGAATTTGGAGATATCGGAAATATTCTTGCCTACCTTTCGATCGGAGACCGCGCACAGGAAGTAGAACGGCTTGTGAGTGCACTTGCAGAGATCCGCAGACGTTTTCAGACAGACGGAACAGGACTTCTGAGTCAGGAATATATTGATCCTCAGGTAGTGACCAGCCCACAGGATGCTTTTTATGCAGATAAGTGCAGTCTGCCACTCAGGGAAACAGAAGGTATGGTCTGTAGTGAATTTGTGATGTGTTATCCGCCCGGAATTCCGATCCTTGCGCCTGGGGAACGCATTACAGCAGAAATTCTGGATTATATCGAGTATGCAAAAGCGAAGGGGTGTAATATGACCGGACCGGAAGATCCGGATATTTTGAAACTGAATGTTCTGACAGGGAGGTAATAACAATGGAAATGTGGTTTTCAGAATTCCATACACCGGATGTGAAACACAGTATCCGGGTAAACCGTCAGCTCTTTTCAAGACAGAGTGATTATCAGAGAATTGATATTTTTGAGACACCGGAATTTGGCCGTGTTCTGACTCTGGACGGAAATGTAATGCTGACAGAACGTGACGAATTTATTTATGATGAGATGATCACGCATGTGCCGATGGCAATCCATAAAGAAGCAAAAGAGATTATGGTGATTGGAGCCGGAGATGGCGGTGTCGTTCGTGAACTGACCAGATACGACAGGGTCAGGCACATTGATCTGGTAGAAATGGATCCGATGGTTGTCGAGGCATGTCGTGCATACCTTCCGGAAAATGCATGCAGACTGGATGACAGAAGAGTACATCTTCATTACGAAAATGCACTCCGTTTTATCCGAAGATGCGAGGCGAAATATGATCTCATTATCGTGGATTCCTCGGATCCGTTTGGCCCATCGGAAGGATTGTTTACCCGCGAATTCTATGGAAATTGTTACAATGCGCTGAAAGAGGATGGAATTATGGTCAATCAGCAGGGAAGTCCATTCTACGCAGAAGATGCACATGCAATGCAGCGAAGTCATAAAAGAATTGCCAGTACATTTCAGATCAGTCGTGTTTATCAGGCGCATATCCCAACCTTTGCCGCAGGTTACTGGTTGTTTGGATTTGCCAGCAAAAAATATCATCCCGTAGATGATCTGGACGCAGAAGCATGGAATGCATTAAATCTTCGTACACGTTACTATACAACAAGACTCCATAAAGGAGCATTTTACCTTCCGGCATTTCTGGAAGATATGCTGAAAGAAGTGGAGGAATAATTCATGATTTTACCGAATATAGAAACTTTTATCGGATGCGAAAGCAGCTTTGAGGAAGCATCGATTGTCCTTTATGGTGCGCCATTTGATTCGACGACAAGTTTTCGTCCGGGCGCAAGATTCGGTCCGGCAGCTATGCGTCATGAGAGTTTCGGACTTGAAACTTACAGTCCATATCAGGACAGAGACCTTATGGATATCAGTGTATTTGACAGTGGGGATCTGGAACTTTGCTTTGGAAGCAGTGAAATGGCGCTTTCGGATATTCAAAAGAGAGCAGAAGAAATATTGAAATCAGATAAATTTCCATTGCTTCTGGGAGGAGAACATCTGGTGACGCTGGCAGCAGTACGCGCTGTAGCTGCGAAATATCCGGATCTACATATCATTCATTTTGATGCACATGCAGATTTAAGGGATGATTATCTGGGAGCCAGATTGAGTCATGCATGCGTTCTGCGAAGATGCCATGATCTTCTGGGAGACGGACGTATTCATCAGTTCTGTATCCGAAGCGGAGAGAGAGAAGAATTTAGATTTGCCGCGCAGCATACAGATTTCCATCCACTTTCTTTTGACGGACTGGAAGAGACTGTAAGAGAACTGAAAGAGAAAAATGTACCAATTTATTTTACAATTGATCTGGATTGTCTGGATCCGGCAGTATTTCCGGGAACAGGGACTCCGGAGGCGGGGGGAGTAACTTTCTTAGAGCTTCTTGAAGCCATCCGTACAGTTGCACAGGCAAATGTAGTAGGAGCGGATGTGAATGAACTTGCCCCTATGCTGGATGCAAGTGGTGTCTCAACCGCAACAGCATGTAAGGTTCTTCGTGAACTGCTTCTTGCAATTGCAAAATAAACTGGCAACTATAAGAGAGCAATTATAAATATACAACTGTTGAAGAAAACAGTTACATGTCAAGAAAAGGAGAAGAGTTATGAGCAGAGTACTTGTAATCGGCTGCGGAGGAGTAGCCAGTGTAGCAATTCAGAAATGTTGTCAGGCAGATGAGGTCTTCACAGAACTTTGTATTGCAAGCCGTACAAAGGAAAAATGTGATGCACTTGCAGAAAAGCTGAAAGGAAAGACAAAAACAGTTCTTACGACAGCCAAGGTTGATGCAGACGATGTGGATCAGCTGATCGAACTGATCAATGATTACAAACCGGATTTGGTAATGAACATTGCGCTTCCATATCAGGATCTGACGATTATGGATGCATGTCTGGCATGTGGCGTAAATTATATGGATACAGCAAACTACGAGCCGGAAGATACGGATGATCCGAAGTGGCGTGCAATTTACGAAAAACGCTGTAAAGAAGAAGGATTTTCAGCATATTTTGATTATTCCTGGCAGTGGGCATACCGCAAAAAATTTGAAGATGCAGGTCTTACAGCACTGCTTGGATGCGGATTTGACCCGGGTGTCACACAGGCATATTGTGCATATGCATTAAAACATGAATTTGATCAGATTGATACCATTGATATTCTGGACTGCAATGGCGGTGATCATGGATATGCATTTGCGACAAACTTTAATCCGGAAATCAATCTTCGTGAAGTAAGTGCACCGGGAAGTTACTGGGAAAATGGACATTGGGTAGAAATCCCGCCGATGGATATTAAGAGAGAATACAACTTTGATCAGGTCGGAGACAAGGACATGTATCTGCTTCACCATGAGGAAATAGAGTCTCTTGCAAAAACAATTCCAGGGGTGAAACGTATTCGTTTCTTTATGACTTTTGGACAAAGCTACCTGGATCATATGCGTTGTCTTGAGGATGTGGGAATGCTTTCTACAACACCGATCCAGTACAATGGACAGGAAATCGTTCCGATCCAGTTCCTGAAAGAACTTCTTCCGGATCCGGCAAGTCTTGGTCCACGCACAAAAGGAAAAACAAATATCGGCTGTATTTTTACCGGTGTAAAAGATGGAAAAGAGAAGACTTACTATATCTATAACGTATGCGATCATCAGGAATGCTACCATGAGGTTGGAAGCCAGGCAATCAGTTATACAACAGGTGTTCCGGCAATGTGCGGAGCATTGATGATGCTGACTGGAAAATGGATCAGACCAGGTGTATATACCGTAGAGGAATTTGATCCGGATCCGTTCCTGGACGCACTTGACCGTTATGGTCTGCCGCGCAGTGAAAATCATGATCCGAAGTTGGTAGACTGATGGAAAGATTAGATAAAAGAGCACCATTTACAGCCACCGGCGGAATTATTCCGCCGGAATTTGGGAACATCAAAACACCTTGCTATATACTGGATGAAAAAGCACTTATAGAAAACGCAAAACTGCTCGGTGAAGTAGCAGAACGGACAGGATGTAAGATGCTTCTGGCACAGAAAGCATTCAGTAATTATGATTGTTATCCTTTTTTTGAACCGTATCTGGCGGGTACAGAGGCCAGTGGATTGTATGAGGCAAGACTAGGGGCAGAGGAAATGCCTGGAAAAGAAGTTCATGTATTCTGTGCAGGGTACCGGTCTGATGAATTCGAGGAACTTCTTCAGTATGCCGATCATATTGTATTTAATTCTCCGTCCCAGCTTCTTCGCTTTGGAAGAATGGCGAAAGAGGCAGGAAAAAGCGTGGGACTCAGGATCAATCCGGAATGCTCTACCCAGGAGGGACATGAGATTTATGACCCTTGTGCACCGGGAAGCCGCATGGGTACAACAAGAGTACAGTGGGATGAAGCAATTGTGAAGAATCCGGAGTTGATGGAACTTTTGGATGGGGTTCATTTCCATACCCTCTGTGAGCAGGATTCAGATGATCTGGAGACAACCCTTGCTTCCGTAAAGAAACAGTTCGGTGATTTGATTGCCAAAGTGAAATGGATCAATTTTGGCGGTGGTCATCATATTACAAGACCAGGATATGATATTGAGCGACTGGAGCAATGCATTCGAATGGCACAGGAAGAATGGAAGGTTGAGGTTTATCTGGAGCCGGGAGAATCCTGGGCATTGAATGCAGGATTTCTTCTGACCAGTGTGCTGGATGTTCTGAAAAATAGAGACACACAGATTGCAATCGTAGATGCCAGTGCCGCCTGCCATATGCCGGATGTACTGGAAATGCCTTATCGCCCACCGCTTCTGGGAGCATCGGATGAGACAACAGATAGTGGGATTACAGTCCGGTTAGGAGGTCCAACCTGCCTGTCAGGGGATGTGATTGGAGACTATAAATTCAGCAAATTACCGGAATACGGAGATCTTCTTCTGTTTGGAGATATGGCGATTTATACGACTTGCAAAAATAATACATTTAACGGGATGCCATTACCGGATATCTGGATCAGACATGCTGACAGAACCATGCAGCAGCTAACCGTATTTGATTATACAGATTTTAAAGAAAGATTAGGAAGCCGTGAATAGCGGCTTCCTAATACATTTATCTAACACATTTCTTGTTTTACATCAACGTCCATACCCAATATACAACTCCAAGCGCCCAACTTGTCACAATTCCATACAGGATCACCGGTCCGGCAATCGTGAAAATCTTACAACCAATACCAAAAACCTGACCCTCCTTCTTATATTCAATCGCAGGTGCAGCAACAGAGTTGGCAAAGCCGGTAATCGGAACAAGTGCACCGGCACCGCCCCATTTGGCAAGTAGTGGATAAATTCCGGCACCGGTGAGAAGGATACTCAGGAGAATGAGCAGAATAGAAGTCCAGCTGCTGCAGTCATCCGGGGAAAGTTTTTTCAATTCACAGAAATGATAAATACATTGTCCGATCAGGCAGATCGTTCCACCAAGGAAGAATGCCTTCATCATGTTGAACCACACATTGTGCTGTGGTGTTTTCTTTTTGACATAGGCTTCGTATTGCTTCTGTTGCTTCAATTGTTCTATTTTGTCCATAAATGAAAATCCCTTCTTTTTGTTTTTAAATTCTACACATAGTTTTTCACAAAAATGAAAATAATATCCTTAAAAATAAATAATGAAACATCAGAAATGAGGAAATGATATGAATGATACGGGAAACAAAAACCGGGCAGTTGAATCAGAGTGTGGTCCTTTTCATCTGTCCCAGCTTCGTGGAGCACAGAGCATTGTATTCACAAAAGCGCCTTATCTTCTAAGTGCAGCATCTGTTGCCGGAAGCAAAGAAGCGCAGGGGCCACTTGGAAAATGCTTTGATCTGACAAATGAGGATGACCTGTTTGGAGCAGAGACCTGGGAGGAAGCCGAAAGCAATATGCAGAAGGAAGCCTGCGTACTGGCACTGGGAAAGTCGCATGTGGATCCGAAGTCTGTGCGTTATCTCTTTGGTGGAGATCTTCTCAGACAAGGGATTGCAACTTCTATGGGCGTTGAAGATCTGCAGATTCCCATATTCGGCCTGTATGGCGCATGTTCCACATCAGGAGAAGCACTGGCATTAGCAGCAATGAGTGTGGCAGCAGGATACGGAGATTATATGCTGGCAGTAACATCCAGCCATTTCGGAAGTGCAGAGAAAGAATTTCGATTTCCGTTAGGATATGCGAACCAGAGACCACTTTCCGCACACTGGACCGTGACAGCCAGCGGGGCTTTCCTTGTAGGAAGCCATCTGAATAAAATACATTCCGATAAGCAGCATCAAAGAAAATCCCAGTTCCGGCATATTCGGATTGCAGGAGTCACAATAGGGAAGATCGTGGATTTTGGTCTGAAGGATTCGCAGAACATGGGGGCATGTATGGCTCCGGCTGCAACCGATACCATTTATCGCAATTTTCAGGATCTTGGACGAACCCAGGAAGATTACGATCAGATCATAACAGGTGATCTTGGATATATTGGTCAATCCATACTTTTTGACCTAATGAAAAGCAGAGGATATGATATCAGAAAAAAGCATATGGATTGTGGAATGACTATCTTTGATCAGGAGACACAGGATACACATGCCGGCGGAAGCGGCTGTGGATGCGCAGCGTCAACACTGGCTTCTTATATTCTGCCAAAGATTGAGAACGGAGAATGGAAAAAGATACTCTTCGTGCCGACCGGTGCATTGATGTCAACGGTCAGCTTCAATGAAGGAGCAAGTGTGCCTGGAATTGCGCATGCGATTATGATCGAACACTGTTGAAAAGCCCTATTATAATAGGAAGAAGTAAAAAATGTGCTAAGTGTGTGTTAAAAAAAGAAAAGGAATAGAAAAATGGATTATATAAAAGCATTTTTAATCGGAGGTCTCATCTGCGCTGCAGTGCAGATTCTTCTGGACAGAACAAAGCTGATGCCGGGACGTGTTATGGTATTACTCGTCTGCACAGGCGCAGTGCTTGGATTTATTGGAGCATACGAACCATTTGTAAAATTTGCAGGAGCAGGCGCAAGCGTTCCACTGCTTGGATTCGGAAATGTCCTGTGGAAAGGTGTGAAGGAAGCTGTTGATAAAAATGGATTCCTCGGAATTTTCCTGGGGGGATTCAAGGCAAGTGCAGCCGGGATCAGCGCAGCACTTATCTTTGGATATTTGGCTTCACTGATTTTTGAACCCAAAATGAAAAAATAAACAAATTTTAACCAGAAAAATACAGAGCTTATCAAAATGCATAAAAAAAGTACTTGACAGTAAAAAAAAAATAAAATATTCTATTCACGGTGGAAAGTGAAAAAGAAATGATGTAAGCGGGCACAATAGAGTTCGATTATAGTGTCTCTTTTATTTTTTAAAGGATTGACGAAAAATGATTGATGTACATAGCCATATCTTGCCGGGGGTTGATGATGGGTCGGCTTCTATGAAGGAAAGTCTTCAGATGCTTTCCATAGCAAGAAGACAGGGGATTACAGATGTATTTGCCACTTCACATTATTCCAGGGCATTTCCAAATAGAAATCCGGAGAAGCTGAGACAACTCCGGGATGAACTGATGCGTCGAGCCAATCGTCCGGTGAAAGGTCCGGATGGAAAGGTGAAGCACAGACAACCAATTCAGATTTGGACAGGACAGGAGATTTTCTACTCGAATAGTGTGATTCGTCTGCTTGAAGAAGACAAATTGCTTACATTGGCAGACAGCAATTACGTGTTGATCGAGTTTATGCCAGCGGTACCTTATTCCGAGATCTGTACTGCAGTACGGAATTTGTCAAGGACGAGATATGTCCCAGTGATCGCACATGCAGAAAGGTATCGATGTCTCAGAAAAGGGAAACGATTAGAAGAACTGATCGGGTTAGACGCATTGATTCAGATGAACTACAGATCTGTTGGCGGCAGCTGGCATGATGTAACAGCGCGTTGGTGCAGAGATAATCTGAAGAAAGGCAATGTCCATCTGATGGGAACGGATATGCACAATACCGGGAACCGGATGCCGGATACAAAAGAGGCAATGTGTTGGATGCGGACACATTTGGACAGAAAATATCTTAAGAAGATAACAAAAGATAATGCGCTTCGCATCACAGAAAACAAACTAATAAGATAAAGGGGAGCAATGATGGGAAAAACACATGATGATGACGAGGTAGAGATTGACCTCAGAGAACTGTTCTATGCATTGAAGAAGCACATTCTGATTATTCTTGCAGCATTACTGGTCGGAGCAGTGATTGCCGGTGCGGCTACAAAGATCTTTATCACACCAGTTTACAGTGCAACTTCTACAATGCTGGTTCTGACAAAGGAGACAACACTTTCCTCACTGGCAGATCTTCAGATTGGCAGCCAGTTAACAAAAGACTACAATATTCTGATCACAAGCCGTACGGTATTGCAGGATGTTGTAGATGAGCTGAACCTTGATATGGATTACAAAGCTTTGAAAGGATGTATCACAGTAGATAATCCAACGGACACACGAATCCTTTCAATCACAGCAACAAGTACAGACCCGGAGATGGCAAAAAAGATTGCTGATACACTGGCGAAGACATCATCTGACTTTATCGGAGATAAGATGGAAGTGACACCGCCAAAGATTATTGAAGAAGGTGAAGTTCCAACAGTCAAGACAAGTCCAAATACAAAGAAGAATGTGATGGTTGGAGCATTAGCAGGCTTTGTACTTTCAGCAGGTGTTATCATTCTACTCACACTGATGGATGATACAATCAAATCAGAGGATGATATTGAGAAATATCTTGGTCTGACAACACTGGCAACGATCCCAGATAGAAAAGACTTTATCACAGGAAAAGGGCCACGTAATTCCAGAAAATCAGCAAAGAAAAAGAAGAGTAAAAGGAGGAAAAAATAAATGGCAATTCAGAGAGTTCTGATGACAGATTCCAGAAAAGAAGACGTCTTCTATGAAGAGGCTATTAAGACCCTCCGTACAAATATGCAGTTCAGCGGTGTGGAAACGAAGAGTATTGTTATCACAAGCTGTTATCCGAATGAGGGAAAGAGTGATGTGACTTTTCAGCTTGCAGTAGAGATTGGCAAGATGGGAAAGAAAGTTCTGATTATAGATGCGGATATCCGTAAATCAAACTATGTTAAGCGTTTTCAGGTTGAACAGAAAGTTGATGGACTTTCACAGTATCTGAGTGGACAGGTGAATAAAGAAAAGATTCTATATTCCACGAATTATTCTAATGTAGATTTTATCTTTGCCGGTCCGTATGCGCCGAACCCATCTGAGCTTCTGGAGCAGGAGCTTTTCAGTAAATTGATCGAGGAGACAAGAAAAGGATATGACTATGTCTTGATCGATACACCTCCGATGCTCAGTATGAGTGATGCATCAATTGTCGCAAAGCAGTGTGACGGAGCAATTCTTGTTATTCAGAAAGAAGCAGTCAGCAGAAAAGATGCATTGAGAGCGAAAGATCAATTAAAGAAGAGTGGATGTAAGCTGCTTGGTGCTGTACTGAATAAGGTCGATATGAAGAAGGAAAAGTACTATAATAGATATAATTCTTATTATTACTACGGAAGTAAAGAGTAGGAATCAATAGACAATGTTTGGAAAGAAAAATAAGAATCAGAAGAAACAATGGATCATAGGATTCTGTGGATTGTTGGTGATCGGCGTAGCTGGAGGAATGCTGGCTGCGAAGATGACAACATCGGTTTCAGATACTGAGAAGACTGCCAAAGATACGGCAGGGCAGGATTCAGTAGAAGAGGATTCTCTTACGGATACAATTACCTGGAAAGGCGAGAAGTATCGGTATAACGATCATCTGAGTAATTTCCTTTTTCTCGGAATTGATACAAGAGAGAAAATAGAGACAAATGTAGGTCATGCAGATGCAGGACAATCAGATGCGCTGTATCTTCTGTCCTGGGACAGAAAAGAGAATACAATTACTACAATCTCAATCCCCAGAGATACGATCACAGAAGTTGAAGCATATGGACCGGGCGGTGAGAGCCTTGGAAAAAGTCAGGATCATATCAGTCTGGCGTATGCATATGGTGACGGAAGTTATAAAAGTGGAGAATTAGCGAAAGAAGCAGTGTCTACTCTCTTTTATGGATTGAATATCCAGGGATATTGTGCAATCAATCTGGATGCATTGTCCATTTTGAGTGACAGTGTCGGTGGTGTTACAGTCACTGTACCTAACGATAGCTTGGAAGAAAAGTATCCCGAGTTTAAGAATGGCAGTCAGGTAACACTGGACGGAACAAATACAGAGATATTTGTACGTTATAGAGACATCAATGTTCATCAGAGTGCCATTGCAAGAATGGAACGTCAGCAGGTATTTATCAAAGCATTCGAAGAAGCTGCGAAGAAAAAAATCGCGGAAGATTCCGGTTATACAGTGAAGATGTATTCGGACTTAGAGCCATATATGGTGACAAATATCAGCAAAGATCAACTGTTGAAGATCACTCAAAGTATGACAGAAGGGAAAGAAGATACAGACTGGACAGTACCGGGAGAAGCTGTTGAAGGAGAAGACCATGATGAATATCATGTCGATGACAATGCACTGTATGAAAAGATGATTGAAACATTCTATAAGAAAGTTTCTGATCCGAATTAATCAGTGCAGAATACAGGAAGAGGAACAGAAGAATTCAGCAATCATAAAATGCTGTGGTGAAAGAGGTGCAGTACTTGTGAAGAAAAATATTTACAAGATAATCGCAATTATAGCCGGAGTGGCTGCAGTTGCATGTGCGGCTGTAGGTGGCTACAAGTATTATCAGGAGAAGCATGCCGGTGATAATTACGAAGAAGTGCGGGAGACGGTAAAGAAAGAGACCGAACCTGCACCGGTAGAAGAGAAGGCACCTGTTGAAATCCCAATTGATTTTGCGGCACTGCAGGAACAGAATCCGGAAGTATATGCATGGATTCAGATTCAAGACACAAACATTGATTATCCAATCCTTCAAAGAGAAGGAGATAACGGATATTACCTGGACCATACGATCGACGGAGAGAAGAAGACAGAAGGTTCCATATTTACCGAAGATTATAACAGCAAAGATTTTGAAGATCCGAATACAGTGATTTACGGGCATGACATGAAAAATGGCTCTATGTTTCAGAACCTTTTGAGTTATCAGGATAAAGACTTTTTTGATAACCATAAAGATGTTATAATATATACGCCGGACGCAATTCGGCATTACCAGGTTTTCGCAGCATATCTGTATGATGACAGGCACCTTATGCAGAGTTTTGATTTTAATATAAAGTCTGTTTACCAGGCTTATCTCGACAGCATTTTTGCTATCCGTGATATGAGTGCCAAGATTGACACGTCACAGAATGTGTCAGTTGATGACAAGATCATCACACTATCAACATGCTATGGCAATCAGTCAGACAAGCGTTTTCTCGTGCAGGCTGTATTGGTTTCTATAGAAAAATAATTTTAAGAAAGGAAGAGTGGGAAACATGAAGAAAAGAATTTTTGGAACTATCCTTGCTGCAGCTCTGATCGTTACTCAGGCGGTTGCCGCATTTGCAACACCTTTAGCTCCGAGTAAGACAGCATTACCAAGCGTAACTGGTTCAAGTGCATCTAGTTATATTATTACAGCTGCATCTTCAGAGTCTTTTTCTGATGTGAAGAACGAAGAGATCATTAATGATCTTCTTGCAGTGAACAGCGGAACAAAGTCATTGACAGATGTCGTTGGTAAAACAACTCCAGAACTGACAGATCAGTTAGCTGGGAAAGAAATGGCTTCTCCATTTTTTGATTTGAAACCAGTGAACGGTGGAATCAAGAATGAAGAAGGAAAGTATGTAGTTACAATTTCTGTACCATCCCTTACAAAAGCAATGACTGATGTTCAGATTCTCCACTACAGTACAGTAAGAAATCTGTTTGAATTAATCACACCTACAAGTGTAGATTATGAGGGTAAGACAATTACAGCTGTATTTGAAGATCTTTCACCTGTAGCAATTATTGCTAAGGTTGATGCTTCTAAAGCTGCTGATTCTACAGTAGGAACATCCCCGAAGACAGGTGTACCGTCTACATGGATGGTATTCTTCGGAGCAGCTGTAATACTTGCAGGAGTTTCTGCAGTAGCTTACAGAAAAGAGAGATAATTTGATTATCTCTGATTTTGAACATATGTGGTAGAAGATGATTTCACTGCATATGTTCAAATGATTTATTAGTAGTTGTAGTGATTTTATAGTTGATGGAATGAGTTCAGTAAAATATCAGAGGAAAAGGATGTGCGTGAATGTACAGAAAAAGTGGTGACAGCTGGCTGAAGCATTTGGACTTTATTGTTCTGGATCTTGTAGCATTACAGTTAGCTTATATAAGTAGTTATGCATTACGCATGGGAGCAGGAAATCTATATAAGAACAGTTTATATCTGAATATTGGAATTATTATTGCGTTAACAGATATTTGTACAGCTTTCTTTACAGAGCCTTACCGTGGTATCATGAGAAGAGGATATTTTGTAGAGTTTAAGAATGTGTTAAAGCATGTATTTTTTGTGAGTGCGCTTGTGATTATGTATTTGTTCATGAGCAAACAGGGCGATAAGACATCACGTCTTATGATCACGTCATTTATTCCATTATCAGTTGTTTTTGTTTATGCAGTACGAATCATATGGAAGCGATATTTATTAAAGCATGGTCGTCTGCTTTATGTGAAAATGAATATGCTGCTTGTTACAACAAGTAGTGAAATTGAGTATATGTTGAAACGCGTGGAACAGAACGCGTTTAATGAATTTGAAATTGTCGGTATTGTATTTGCAGATCGTGAACCGAAAGAGAATGAATCTTTTGCAGGAATTCCGGTTGTAAGTAAGATTGATACATTAACTGATTATATACAGACAAGATGGATAGATTCCATTCTTGTTGGAATTAAGAAGAAAACATTGATACCAGAAGAGTTATTTGAAACTTGTTCAAATATGGGAATAACAGTCCACGAATGTCTGGATCTGAGAAGTGGATGGTCAAAGAATCAGTTTATCAACCGTATGGGAGGATATACAGTTCTTACTTCAAGTATTAGAATCATCACCGCGCGACAGGCAGGGATGAAGAGATTAATTGACATCTGTGGTGGAATCGTAGGGATGATACTGACGTGTATTATCACAATATTCCTGGCTCCGGCAATCTATATTGCTTCACCGGGACCAATTTTCTTTTCACAGATGAGAGTTGGAAAAAATGGTAAAAGATTCAAGATTTACAAATTCAGAAGCATGTATATGGATGCAGAGGAACGTAAGAAAGAACTGATGAAACAGAATGAGATGAAGGGGCTCATGTTCAAGATGGAGAATGACCCAAGAATCATCGGAAGCGGAGCAGATGGAAGCAAGCACGGACTTGGCTGGTTTATCCGTAAAACATCTTTGGATGAATTTCCGCAGTTCTGGAATGTACTTAAAGGAGATATGAGTCTCGTAGGAACTCGTCCACCAACAGTAGATGAGTGGAAACAGTATGAGCCATATCACCGCGGAAGACTTGCCGTGAAACCGGGACTGACCGGAATGTGGCAGGTGAGCGGAAGAAGTGATATCACTGACTTTGAGGAAGTTGTAAAACTCGATATGGAATATGTCAAGAACTGGGATATCGGAATGGATATTAAGATTCTGTTCAAGACCGTCGGAGTCGTGCTTAAGGGCAGCGGATCCAAGTGATGGATTGGATGGAAGAGATGAAGTAGAATGAATGATGATCTGCAGTGGAACCGGGAGGGGAAGCTGCAGGTGTTATCGGTATTGAACGTATAGCTAGAGGGAGAAAAAAGAGGAAAGACGAGAGACTTTGGAATGAATCAAGTTGGATGTTTTTTCTTTTTGGGATAATTAAATGTATAGCTATATAGAGAAAATTGTTTATAGATAATATTCGAGAGGAATATAGAGGAATGTTAAAAAAGAAAAATCTTCTGATCTACGCTCATTACTATATTCCAGATACTGCGTCAACGGGGCAGATCCTCCGTGAACTGGCGGAGGGTATGCTGGATAAATTCGACATAACAGTCATCTGCGTGGTGCCGAGTTACTTAGGGACGATTGAGGATAAATATAAGACACGGAAATATTACGAAGAAGAAATCAATGGTGTAAAGGTTCTGCGAATCCGAGTACCGGAGTTCAGCAAGACCAATAAAAAGAGCCGTGTAAAGAATATTGTTTCTTATTTCTTTGGAGCAATGGGTGCAACTTTTAAGGTTGGCAAGATGGACTATATTTTTTCCATCTCACAACCGCCTATTCTTGGAGGACTGCTGGGTGTTTGGGGCAAGTGGGTGAAGCATGCCAAGTATATCTATAACATTCAGGATTTCAACCCGGAGCAGGTGTTGGCTGTTGGTTATACCAAGAGCAAACTGGTGACAGATGCCATGATGTGGTTCGACAAGTTCAGTTGCAAGCGTAGTGACTTGATAATCACGGTTGGTCGTGATCTGGTGGAGACGGTGGAGAACCGCTTCAAGGGTAAGAAAGTCCCAAAGACTGTCATGATCAACAACTGGATCGATGAGAATGAAATCTATCCGCTGAATGAGAGAAATGAAAGAGTTGTTGCTTTCAAGAAGAAGTACGGTTTGGATGGTAAGTTCGTCATTATGTATTCAGGCAATATTGGACTGTACTATGACCTAGAGAATCTGATGAAGGTTGTGGAGAGAATCAAGCCGGGTACTAAGACTGCGGATGGCAGAGAGGTTGTGTTTGCTTTTGTTGGTGCCGGTTCTGTGCTGGATAAGCTAGTGCTGTATGTGAAAGAGCGTCACATGGACAATGTGGTATTCATTCCATATCAGGATAAGGCAGATCTTATATATTCTTTGAATGCTGGTGATGTTCACTGGTGTGTGAACGCGAAAGGCATTAAAGGAGTGAGTTGTCCGTCGAAGGCATACGGAATAATGGCCGCAGCTAAGCCGATATTAGGAGTGCTTGAAGAAGGTTCCGAGGTTCGATATCTGATTGAAGATACACACGGTGGTCTTTGCTGTGAGCCGGGTGAATATGACAAGGTTGAGGGGAATATCCGCTGGTTCATTGAGAACGCCGGAAGTGATGAACTGAAGATGATGGGAGCCAGAGGACGAGAGAATCTGGAGAAGAATCTGACCAGAGATGTGTCAGTGAGGAAGTATGCGGAAGAAATTCTGAAACTGTGAGAGGACAAATAAGTGAGATTTTTTTTATTATTTACATTTTGTATTCTTGGATGTTATCTGCTGGGCTTTAACAAGAAAACAGAAAAATACCAGTGGATGGACAAGAATTATACAACAGCAATCAAAGGCTTTTCTATTTTAACTGTTGTCTGGGCACATAGTGGAGGATGTCTTTCGGTGGAAGAAATTCAATTCGTCGCAGGAATTGGGGTGGCATTGTTTCTAATTTGCTCTGGATATGGATTAGGGATTTCGTATGAGAAGAACGGCTTAAATGGCTTCTGGCAGAAACGTCTAGTAGGCGTCTGCCTGCCGTTCTGGATTGTGGAATTGGTTGGATTACTTGCTATAGGCGTGTTTTCCATTAAAACCTATATGCTTGATTTTTGTTTCCTAAAACCTGCAACAGGGTATGGTTGGTTCATGGGATATATCGTCATCTGCTATCTGATTTTCTATGCAGTAAAGAGACTGATTAAAAACAGCAGAATGCAGACAGTGGCCTTGTTCGGAGCATTCGCCATCTGGTTTGTGTTGGAGTCGGTGTACTTTGCGAATCCCAATATGCCATTCCTTCGTGCAAGACAGATGCTGTCTTTCCCAGCTGGTGTATTGCTGGCAGTAAATAAAGATAAGATTGAACAGACTCTGACAAAGACTAAAAACATCCTGATTTTAACGGGGGGGGTACAATGTGCCTTCTCTTCATGGCAATAACGCAGCTGAATGTGGTTAAGAGCTTGCCGCACATTGTGTCGAATGCAATGGCACTGTTGACCTGTCTGCCGATAGCGATAGGAATTATGGCATTTGGAAAATCATTTGGTGGATTATTTGAAAATAAGATGCTGGCTACGACCGGAATGATTTCGTATGAGCTTTATCTGGTTCATGCTTTTACATTAGGAATGATAAAACCGTCGGTGATATCGGTTATTGCTTTTGTGGTTGTTACAGTTATTCTGGCGTGCATAGTGTATCGAATAATAGAAAAAGTGAAAAACGGAGGAAAGTAAATGGCGGCAGATATTACTGCAATTATTCTTACAAAAAATGAAGAAGTAAATATTTTGGATTGTATTAGATCCATTGCAACAACAGTGAAACGAATTGTAGTTGTTGATAGCTTTAGCACAGATAATACAGTTGAATATGCAAAAAAGTGTGGAGTTGAGGTATATCAGCATCCATTTGAGACACATGCAAGACAATATAAATATGCAGTAAAGATTGCCGATATAAAGACAAAATGGATCTTGAGAATTGATGCAGACGAGAGGCTTACACCAGACTCAGCAAATGAACTAGAGCAGGTATGCAATAGTAATATGGAGTCAGATGTTACTGGCATTATCGTAAGATTTAAAAAGAATTTTTTAGGGAAAGATCTATATCATGGTGGCGTCTACCCTTGGAAGAAATTAATATGCTATAAAACAGGAAAGGGTGATATAGAAGATAGGGCGATGGACGAACACATAGTTGTATTTGAAGGGCGCGTGACAGAACTAAAAAATGATTCGTTACATTTCGACTTCAAATCATTAGAAGCATGGACAGCAAAACACAATTGGTATTCGTCCAAAGAAGCAGCGGATTATTTTGCTATTGAGAAGAGATCAGATGAAAAGCATAGCTTAAAGACAGTAATAAAAAACAAGTTGTACTATAAGTTACCAATTGGAACTCGTGCACATATTTATTTTATTTATAGATATTACTTGAAGATGGGATTCCTTGATGGAAAAGAAGGAAAAATATATGCATTTTTACAAGCATATTGGTATAGATATCTTGTTGATGCAAAGATATACGAAACGAAGATATGTGGTACAAAATATAGCGATAGTGAGGATTTGAAATGTTAAAATTGAAAGTTCCTCGAGTAGATGTTAGCCTGAAATTTATAGCTGTTTTTTTGACATTATATTTATCAGCTACACCTATAGCGGGTTTTTTTTATATTCGATGGTCAATTATAGCTTTTATAGTTTTTGCAATAGCTTTTTTCTTAACAGGAAGGTTTTTGGCAAAAAGGAAATCAATGCTATTTTATATAATGGCTTCTGCACTATTCTTGCTTACTTGTATTTTGACGAAAGACAATGATCTTGGTCATTATGTAGGAAGAATTATGAATTTAACGACTGCCTTTTTCTTTTGCCAAATTATTACGAAAAACGATTTTGAGTATTGCTTTGGCAAGATTATGTGTTGGTTGTCTGCCTTTTCACTTATCATTTATGTCTTTTTTAACATTTTTCCATCAGCAGTATGGTCGCTTCCAATGATTGTCATAGGATCAGGAAATACTGCAAAACGACTGGCTACAGTTGCTTACCTGCACTATTTCAATATTAATGGATCGCATGAAGTTATGGGAGAAGCATGGGCAGGTGCTGAGGTTGTAAGAAATGCAGGTATGTTTAGTGAGCCTGGAATGTATCAAGTGTTTCTGAATCTTGCGATTATGATCTACATTATAAAACTAAAAAATGAAGAGAATTCAGATATACAAAAAGAATATTTGCTTAGAATAGCATTATTAGGCGTTACAATTTGTACGACTGTGTCAACAACTGGTATTGTGGTTTTTATTTGTTTATTGCTTTCACTATTGTTTTCAGGTAAGAGTCGCGCAGCAATAAGTAAAGCCTACCACAAATATACAATATTGAAACTGTTGATGCCGGTTGTATTTATTGGATTTATCGTTGGAATAATTATTGTGGCTCCAACTGTATTTGGAAAATTCTCACCTAATGCAGTCAACTATGGATCTTATGTGACCAGATCTACAAATACTGTAAAGGATATCAATGCCTGGTTGCTTAGTCCACTGTGGGGAGTTGGAATATCGAATTACGAAGCCTTTTTTTCAGGAACAGAGAATGGTATTACATGTGCATTGGCATGTTATGGCTTTCCTATAGTATTAATTGCGATATTTGCTGTTTATTGTTATATAAAAAAAAGTTGTAGAGGAAATGCATGGCTGTACTTTGTTAGCTTATTACTTAGTTTAAGTACACAGAATATCTTCTTTACACTGTTTATGTATATTATCTATTACTATGGACTTGATAAAGCGGAAAATGTCATATGAGGAATTGAGGAATGAAAGTTGTATTAGTTAATACATTTATTGGTTGTGATAGTACAGGAAATCTAACCTATTCCATCTACAATAAATTGCAGGAAAATAAAATAGAAACAGTGGTTGCATTTGGCAGACAAAATTCTAAAATGAAGGACCATGTATATAAAATAGGAAATAAAATTGACTATTTAGCGCATGCAATGTTGACTAGAGTTACGGATCGAAATGGGCTATATTCAAAACATGCAACGAAAGAATTTTTGAAATTTTTAGATGAGTATAAGCCAGATATAATTCATTTGCATAATCTTCATGGCTATTACATTAACATTGTAATGTTGATGGAGTATATAAGCAAAAAAAACATTGCAGTTGTTTGGACATTACATGACTGCTGGGCATTTACCGGGCATTGCCCGTATTATACAGATATCGGGTGCAGTAAATGGATAAGCTGCTGTTTTAGTTGCCCGAAAAAGAAAGAACATCCAGCGAGCTATTTGCTAGATAGATCCAAGCAAAATTATGCAATTAAAAAGGAGGTTTTTAACAAACCACAAAGAATGATTTTGACACCAGTATCAGATTGGTTGAGTACTGAAGTACAAAAATCTTTTTTGGGAAAACAAAAAATAGAAACAGTTTATAATGGAATTGATTTAAATATATTTAGAATTAAAAAGAGCGAATTTAAAAGTAAGTATAAAATAGCGAAAGAGAAGATACTTTTGCTCGGAGTGGCAATTCATTGGGTTCCATCTAAAGGACTAGAAGATATTATTCAATTATCTAAAGTTCTTTCTGAAACAAAATACAAAATAGTAGTTATTGGGTTAGATAAAAACCAAATTCAATATGTTACTAGAAAAGCTCCTAATATTTTAGCATTGCCTAAAACAGATAATGCCGATCAGCTTGCGGATGCATATAACGCAGCAGATGTATTTATCAATCCATCACAACAGGAAACATTTGGTATGGTGACAGCGGAAGCTTTGTCTTGTGGTACACCTGCAGTTGTATATAATGCAACTGCTTCGCCAGAATTAGTAGATGAAAATACAGGTAGAGTTGTAGAAGTTGGCGATATACAGGCGTTTGCGAAAGCAATAGATGAAGTACTATTAGTACCAGATGTATCAAAGAATTGTAGAAGAAGAGCAGAACTCCTATTTGATAGAAATCAAAATCTTGAAAAGTATATTAAAATCTACGAAAGGTTGGTGGAAACAGAATGAAAGTGTTGTTTTTAACGCAGATTCCATCACCATATAAAATGGATTTCTTTGCGGGTCTAGGTCGTTATACCGATTTAACGGTACTCTTTGAACGTGCTAGTGCGGGAAATAGAGATTCTGAATGGCTTAGAAAAAAACCAAAAAATTTTAGAGCTGTCTTCTTAAAAGGAAAATTAGTTGGTGACGAGATGGCATTTTGCCCGAATGTCATTAAATACGTGCTCGACAGAAACTATGATAGAATTGTTATAGGTCAATATAGTAGTCCAACAGCCATGCTGGCAGTCCTTATTATGAAAATGTCGAGGATAAAGTACTATATTTCAACAGATGGTGGGATGGCAAAAAATGAGAAAGGACTGAAAAGAACAATCAAGTCCTTTTTTATGAAAAATGCAGAAGGTTATTTTTCACCTAGTACTGCATCAGATCAATTCTTAATGTTTTATGGTGCTGATGAATTTAAAATTCACCGGTATCCATTCTCTTCAGTACACAAAAGCGATGTACTGAAAACGCCGGTATCATTAGAAGATAAGGTGGATTTGCGAAAGAAATTGAGAATTGAAGAGGAAAAAGTAATTATATCGGTAGGCCAATTTATTTATAGGAAAGGTTTTGATGTGCTATTGAATGCGGCAGCATATCTACCTCAAAATGTTGGTATTTACATAATTGGAGGAGAACCTACTAAAGAATATACTGATCTTATAAAAAAATATAATTTGGAAACTGTGCATTTCCTGAAATTCATGAAAAAAGAACAGTTGAAAGAATACTATATGGCATCAGACCTATTTGTATTGCCTACCAGAGAAGATATTTGGGGACTAGTTATTAATGAAGCATTGTGCTATGGACTGCCAATAGTGACAACAGATCAATGTAATGCAGGCATGGAACTTATCACAGATAGTAAAGCAGGAAGAATAGTTCCGAGTGATGATGTTGAAGCAACAAAAACTGCGATATTAAAAGAGATGCAAGAGATTGAAAACGATAAAAATAAACAAAAAAATAAAAAGGCGTTAAAGATTGCTGTTGAGAACACCATCGATAATATGGTGTTGAAATATAAGGAGGTGCTTGGAATATAATGAAAAAGAAATATCTGATATGTGGACCTCTTATTCCGGAGTACATAGAAAATTGTTTTGTTGATTTTTCACCTGCTGCGGGGAAGTTCGTCCGAAATCTCGAAAATGCACTGATTAAAAATGATCGAGAAGTCATAGGGTTCGCATATATTACGAATTCGATTGTTAAAGAGAAAGAATATATGCTTCATGATAACAATATACCTGCGCGATACCATATCTATGAAGCTACTAATAAACTGGCTTTTTTTAAGTTCCAAAACAAATTAGTAGAGCATGTTGATAAAGACACTATAGTGATTTTATATAACATGGGTTATCCATATTTTTCTTTGATAGATAAAGTAAAAAGAAAGGGTGGAAGTGCATGTGTTTTGATTGCCGATTATTCTGAAATTTCAGAAATGCAATCATGGCCGCGGAAAGTTCATGCATGGATGTGTCAGCGAGAATTTAGAAAGTATGACAATGCAATCGTGCTGGCTCATAACTTGGAAAAAAAATTAAATAAAAACTGTAGAACTTTGTTTGTCCCTGGAGGAATAGATTTAGAGAAATTTAGGCTGATGAGGGCACCAGACAAACGGGATAAGTTGATATATATGTATGCAGGGCTTCTGAGTACAGTTACCGGTGTGGATATATTACTGAAGGCTATTGAATTATGTAAGAATAATGATATAGAGTTTTGGTTTAGTGGAAAGGGTGATTTGGAAAAGCAAGTGAAAGAATCTGCAAAACGAGATTCTCGAGTAAAATATTTGGGTTTTTTAAGTGAAGCAGAATATTTCCCAACATTAGAAAAAGTTAATGTTTTTATTAATCCAAGAAATATGCAGTTGCCTCAAAATCAGAACAATTTTCCGTCAAAAGTATTAGAATATTTAGCAACAGGTCGAGTTGTGATTTCTACCAAATTTTCCGAATATAAATATTTTACAAATAACTTTACATTATATGATGGAACACAAGTTGAATTATCCAATACCATTCAAAATGTGTATAAAAAATATAATGCAATTTGTGGAGATATATTTAACAGAAATCGAAAGACAGCAGAAGAATATAGTTGGATTGGACAGGCTAGAAAAATTGTTAATATGTTTGAAAGTGGGGAGGATATAAAATGATTCCAGTAATTATATATCATTGCGGCGGTCAGTCGTATCTTAAGACTGCTATTGAAATGGCGGAAAAAAATTCTGAAGTATTTGTTTTAATTGGAGATAGCAAAAACAGCACATTTAGTCAATCTTGGGTAGACATGAATGAACTGGATCAATCTGGTTATAAAGAATTTGAACGTGTATATGAACATATGTCGACTCATGATAAATGGATTGATCTCATTATCTTTAAAAAATATTATATTGTCAGAGATTATATGGCAAAGAATAGTATAGAGAAATGCTTTATCTTAGATGCAGATGTTCTTTTGTATGATTCTTTGAGCAAGTTTAGTTTTACAGAGACAGCTTATGCTGCAGTGTCTACTCCAAAGAATCAGGCTAATTATGCATGGGCATCTTCTCCGCATGTATCGTTCTGGACGTATAGTGCACTTTGCGATTTCACAGATTACATGATTGATGTATATAAGAACCACGGTTCTGTATATGATTTGTTGAAACAAAAGTATGACTATCAGCAGAAGAATGGTCAGTCGGGCGGAATTTGTGATATGACGTTGTTGTATCATTGGTCAAGAAATCGAAAAGAGGTTTATAATACATGTGTTAATGTAGGCGGTACAACATTTGAGCATTGCATGACGATTTCTGACAATTATATGGTAGATGAATATGAGATGGATCGTGTTTTAAAAATAAAAAAAGTTGAATTTGTAAATAACAAGCCATATCTAATTACAAAATCTGGGGAAAAAGTGTTTACACCGATGCTACATTTTCAGGGCGAAGCAAAGGCATTTATGCCCTACTATCTGGATGCCAAAAATCCGAATTACTTGAAAATGGTTATTGTGAAGCAATTATACTTTGCCAACAGAGTGTATAACAAACTTAAATCATATGTAAAGAACAACCAAGGTACAAAATAATGTCAAAGATCGAAAGTGAAACATTAATTTTAAGCGGGGGGGCAGAATGAGAGAGAAATTTGGGCAGACATTGCTAGAGGAATAGGTGTAATATTGGTTATTCTGGGACACACATCGCAACTTCCTAGCATATTTATTGAATGGATTTATTCTTTTCATATGCCGCTTTTTTTCTGGATTTCAGGTTATTTTTTTAGAGGCACTCCTAATATAGCACTCTATGTAAAAAAGAAAGCTAAAGCATTGCTTCGACCATATATCTTGTATTCTCTCGTTTTTTGGGGAATTAATTACTTTATTCTTAGAGAAGACGGAAACCTAATATTAAACGAAATAATAGGTGGATTATCTGGTCAAGGAACAGATGGTATCTTGTGGTTTTTCCCGGCTTTATTTTGGACGGAAATATTATTTGTGATTTTAAGAAAAAATCTTCAGAAGGCTTTACCTATTGCAATAATAGGGTGTGTTGTGTGTGCGACAATATTTAGTGGCGAAACCAATTATCAAAGTGGGGTTATGAAAATTCCAAGTGCAATGTTTGCAATAGGATTTTATTATTGCGGATATGTGACACAGCGGTATAATTTTATTAATTGGGTAAAAAGAGTTCCGTTGCTAGTATATCTTGCATTTCATCTTGTGCTACTGGTTATATTTCATCCCGGTTTATCCTTAAATACGGCGAGTACGAGCAATTTATTAATTGCATATATGATTGCGGTAATAGGTATATGTGGAGTAGTAAAATTCACAGATATTTTTTGGAGTGAGTGGTCAGTACACATCGGAAGAATATTAGCTTATATCGGTAAGAATTCATTGTATTATTATCCGATTACAGGATATGTTCCGGTGGCTTTAGTTAAGTTTATTGTACTTCTTGGGGGTGAAAAAAATGTTATTGTTGTGTTTGCTTCCAAAGGCATGGGATTTGTAATGGCAACAGTTGTGTGCTTCCTACAAAAAAGCATACAACTATCGCGTCAAAACAAGGAGAAAAAATGAAAAAAATATGTTTGATATCTGCATGGTTTGGAAAATTTCCAAATAATATGCAATATTTTTTGGAGTCGGTAAAATATAATAGGACAATTGATTTTTTGTGCTATAGTGATGTTGTAGAAAGCACACTTGAATATGCGTTGCCCGATAATTTTCACATTATAAATGTAACATTTGAACAATTTAATAATAAGATTGAAAGCGAATTACAAATAAAATGTAAGCTGAAAAAGGTATATAAGATATGTGACTTTAGACCTTTTTTTGGTGTTATATTTGAAAAAGAACTGAGGAAATATGATTTTTGGGGATTTCATGATTTTGACATGGTTTTTGGTGATATAAGGAAATTTTTCACGGACGAAATATTAAAAAATAATGATCGAGTGTTTATTAATGGACATTTAACATTATTTAGAAATGATAATACAATAAATCATATTTGCTTAGAAGGGAGTTCCAAACAGAATTTACAAGATGTTATTAATAGTGTGGAAACAATCGCTTATGATGAAATGTCAGGTATGCGTCTTGCATTTCAAGAAAGAAACTTGAAGCAATATATTAATCCAAATATTTGGAGTGATATTGTTGAATCAATGAATCATGTAGTTAATAATAATCGTTATAATAGACCAAAACAGTTTTATATGTGGGATGAAGGGAAACTCTGGTGGTGTATGAAGCAAGGTGTAAAAATAGTACGGTTAAAAGAACTTATATATGTGCATTTTCAAAAGAGAAAAATGTATTGTGACACATTTGAAGAGAAAAAGTCTTTTTACATTTATAATAAAAATATCACCTATGCAATACCAGAATCTGATTTAACAACTGTTTTAGATATTATAAATTTTTATATCAAAAAGATTGGAAAGAGAGTTCAACGGAAACTCTCAAAATAGAGGAGTTCATATGAAAAATATTTTGCGACTTCTATATTATAAAATAGTCGCACGAAGGAAACATTCACAGATTAAAGGAAATTCGTATATATGTGATTTGAAAATATTGGGAGACAATATTATCTACAGTAAGTGTCGTATTGCTAATGTTAAATTAGGAAAGCGTTCTTATATTGGTGGGGGCTCTTACGTATATGATACAGATATTGGCGCATATACATCAATTGGTTCAGAACTTCGTGTAGTGCGTGGCCAACATCCGACAAAAAAATATGTTTCAACGCACCCTGCCTTTTATTCTGAGCATACGGCGGTGTGGCCATCATTTTATTATGATAGTGATTTTTCGGAAAATAAATATGCAGATGCTGAAAATAAAAGAGCCTGCATTATTGGAAATGATGTTTGGATTGGAGATAGGGTTACAATTATAGAAGGTGTAAAAATAGGAGACGGAGCTATAGTTGCATCAGGAGCTGTTGTTGCAAAGGATGTCCCAGAATATACCATAGTAGGGGGCGTTCCAGCTAAAGTAATTAGAAAGAGGTTTTCAGATGACAAAATTATAAAATTAAAAAATATAAGATGGTTTGAAAAAGATGATCTTTGGTTAAGAGAAAGGGCATCGAGATTTTCTGATATTCAGACCTTCTTGGATGAGAATGAATAAAGAAGTAATATGAACGAGATGCAGGCATATGAAGAACTAATATAATGGGCAGTATTTATTTGAATCTAGATGAGTAAGACAAATTAGTAGAGTGATAGGTTACGATAGAAAGAGGTGGTAATGTGGGAAGTTTTAAGAAAAATGTTATGTTTCAAACGGGATATCAAATTCTTGCGACTGCGTTGCCTTTAGTTACAACTCCGTATGTATCTCGTGTATTTGGAGCAGATGGATTGGGCGAATATTCATACGCTCTAAATATATCAAGTTATTTTATGACTTTTGCAATGTTGGGGTTTAATAATTATGGTAGTAAATCAATTGCATCCTGCGGCCATGATAAAATTCGCATGGAGAAAATATATTCAGGAATTAGAAAACTACAAATGTGCACATCGTTGATGGCAATGGTTGTTTACATACTTGGAGTATGCCTTCTTTGTGATAGTAGCAATAGGCTTATGTTCCTTATTCAAAGTTTGTGGATTGTAGATTGTTTTATTAATGTTAACTGGTTCTTCTGGGGAATTGAGGAAGTAAAACTTACAGTGACTAGAAATTTCTTAATTAAGATAATTACACTGATTGGAATATTTGTCTTTGTAAAAAATAAAAATGATCTATTACTCTATGCGGTTATAATGGTAATAGGCACAGTACTTAGCGATTTTTATTTGATTGTGCTCGCAAGAAGGTATGTCAGAAATGTTGAGGTGGACATAAAAGAGGTACAATCCCATTTGTCACCATGTTTGTGGTTGTTTGTTCCGATTGTTGCAATTACATTGTATCAACAAATTGATAAAACGATGCTTGGCATATTGAGTACATATGATCAGGTAGGATATTATTATAATGCGGATAAAGTTGTAAATATTCCGTTGGGGATTATTGCAGGGTTTGGTACAGTATCTTTGCCAAGAATTGTTTCTTTGATTGCAACAAAGAAATATGATGAATATAAAAAATTGGTTGCAAAATCAATATCACTAATTATGTTTCTATGTTCTGCCATTGTTTTTGGTATAATAACAATAGTAAAACATTTTGTTCCGTTATTTTTTGGGGCAGGATTTGATGATTGTATTATATTAATATCGGTGCTTTCATTTACTATATATTTTAAATCGATATCAACAGTTATTGTTAATCAGGTTTTAATACCGAATGATAACGAGAAACAATATGTTGCATCTGTATTTGGTGGCGCTTTTATAAATACAATTGTGAATTATTTCCTTATTTTGCGGTATGGCGCATTAGGTGCAGTCACTGCGACATTGCTGTCTGAATTGATAGTTTGCCTATTGCAAATATTAATGTGTAAAAAAAATATTTCTATTTCAAAGCTATTGCTACATAATGCCTACTATGTTTTCGCAGGAATAATAATGTGTGTAACTACAAAACTTATTGTTCAAAAAATCACAATTAATTCTATGATTGTTTTAACTGCGGTGGACATTGCAATAGGTGCAGCAATATATTGCGGTTTGTGCATGGTATATTGGGCTATATCTAAAGATCAGTTGTTTTTTCCACTGATTAGAAATGCCCTAAAGAAGCTATTTGTATGGCGTAGCGTTGTAAAATAATTATATGTAGTTTTAAGTGTTTTATACAGACTGCACGTAAATAAAATAGTAAGTCGATAGCCTCAGTCGGAGATATTACGCAATGCCATTTAGCTAGATGTTCGAGAAAATGTTCGATTTGTAATTGAGTTTATTCAAAAGTACCAAAAAAGCTATTTAGGACCACATTGGTGCCAACCCCCTGGTACTAAACTGTAAAAGCAAGATAAAAAAATATGACTAAAAAGTCGAATGCTGTCGAAATAGTGTCAGACTTCGGGAAAATAAAGCCGTGTGGAAATCCACGCGGTAGCTGCTCTTATAATCACACACCGCTACGAGGTGAGCAGCAGGCAACGATCCATTTTGGTCGGCTGAGATGTGAAGAACGAAACCTATGGTAAAAGAATATCATCAGAAAAAGGTACGAAAAATCATGAACACAACATTACTTATCATGGCAGCCGGTATCGGCAGCCGTTTTGGAACAGGAATCAAACAGTTGGAGCCGGTTGATGCTTCAAATCATATCATCATGGATTACTCGATTCATGATGCAATTGAGGCAGGTTTTAACCATGTGGTATTTATTATCCGTAAGGATATCGAGAAAGAGTTCAAAGATGTGATCGGCAATCGTATTGCAGCTATTTGCTCTGCTCATAATGTAACTGTAGACTATGCTTTCCAGGATATTA
>OGCQ01001197.1_pt1 | contig 33669 bp, 39 predicted proteins | sample 1570161 | NCBI WGS metagenome assembly OGCQ01 (sample SAMEA4384402, study PRJEB24528) | human gut metagenome | reverse complement strand
ATAATATAGCTTGAAAGGAGGGACCTTAAATGGCTTCTAGATTACAAGAAAAATATAACAATCAAGTTGCTCCAGCAATGATGGAGAAATTTGGATATAAAAATATAATGGAAATACCTAAATTAGATAAAATAGTTATCAATATGGGTGTTGGAAACGCTAAAGAAAATCCAAAAGGATTAGAAAAAGCAATAGAAGAAATGGAAATAATATCTGGTCAAAAACCAGTTACTACTAGAGCTAGAAAATCAGTAGCTAACTTTAAATTAAGAGAAGGTATGCCAATAGGTGCAAAAGTTACATTAAGAGCTGACAAAATGTACTACTTCTTAGATAAATTAGTTTCTGTATCATTACCAAGAGTTAGAGACTTCAGAGGAGTTAACCCTAACGCTTTCGATGGTAGAGGTAACTACGCTTTAGGTTTAAAGGAACAAATAATATTCCCAGAAATCGAATACGATAAAATAGATCAAGTTAGAGGAATGGATGTAATATTCGTTACTACAGCTAAAACAGACGAAGAAGCTCGTGAATTATTAAAATTATTAGGAATGCCATTTTCTAAATAATTAAAGGAGGGATTCCAGTGGCTAGAAAAGCGATGGTTGTTAAACAACAAAAGAAGCAAAAATATTCAACTAGAGAATATACAAGATGCTCAATATGTGGTAGACCACATTCTGTAATAAGAAACTTTGGTATATGCCGTATATGCTTCAGAGAATTAGCTTACAAAGGTCAAATACCTGGTGTAAGAAAAGCAAGTTGGTAAGATTTTTTTAAACTGAAAGGAGGGTTTCAATATGACAATGACAGATCCAATTGCAGATATGCTTACTCGTATAAGAAATGCGAACACTGTTAAGCATGAAACTGTTGACGTTCCTGCTTCTAACATAAAGAAAGAAATAGTTAGAATCTTATTAGAAGAAGGTTTCGTTAGAGGTTATGATGTTATAGAAGATGAGAAACAAGGAATAATAAGAATACAATTAAAGTACGGACAATCAGGCGAAAGAGTTATACAAGGTATAAAAAGAATATCTAAACCTGGTATGAGAGTTTATACAAACGCTTATGAAGTGCCAAAGGTATTAAATGGATTAGGAATATCTATAATATCTACTTCAAAAGGTATATTAACTGATAGACAAGCAAGAAAAGAAAATGTTGGTGGAGAAGTAATCTGCTACGTTTGGTAATCAATCGAACTAAGTAAGGAGGTGCGACTATGTCAAGAATAGGTGTTAAACCAATAACAGTACCAGCTGGTGTTGAAGTTACTATAGCTGCTGATAATACAGTAACTGTAAAAGGACCTAAAGGAACTTTAACTAAGCAATTCGATGGTGCTTTAACTATAAAACAAGAAGGAAACGTTGTAACTGTTGAAAGACCAACAAACAACAAACAACACAGATCATTACACGGATTAACTAGAACTTTAATAGATAACATGGTGATAGGTGTTAATACTGGTTTCGAAAAGAAATTAGAATTAGTAGGTGTTGGATACAGAGCACAAAAACAAGGAAATAAATTAGTTATGAACTTAGGATTCTCTCATCCAGTAGAAATGGTAGATCCAGAAGGAATAACTGTAGAAGCTCCAAATCAAACTGAGTTAGTAGTAAAAGGTATAGACAAACAATTAGTTGGTAACTATGCTGCTAAAATAAGAGATTGGAGAAAACCAGAACCATACAAAGGTAAAGGTATAAAATACGCTGGTGAATATATAAGACGTAAAGAAGGTAAAACTGGTAAAAAATAGGTAAAACGTAACTGTTAAACCAAAATAAAGTTGAACCAAATATAAGGTTGAAAGGAGTGAGCTCAGTGTTAAAAAAAGCTGATAAAAACGCTAAAAGACTTCAAAGACATAAGAGAGTTCGTAGAAAAGTGTTCGGAACACCTCAAAGACCAAGATTATGTGTATTTAGAAGTTCAAACAATATATATGCTCAAATAATAGATGACACAAATAGAGTAACTCTTGTTGCTGCATCTTCACTAGATGAAGCTGTTAAGGGTGCTGTTAATCATACAGGAAACAAAGAAGCAGCTAAATTAGTTGGACAATTAGTAGCTAAAAAAGCTGTAGAAAAAGGTATAACTGAAGTTGTATTCGACAGAGGTGGATACTTATATCACGGAAGAATAAAAGAGTTAGCTGAAGCTGCAAGAGAAGCTGGTCTTAAGTTCTAATAAAAAAGGAGGGACATGCACATGCGTCAAATAATAGATGCGAGACAACTAGACTTACAAGAAAAAGTTGTTGAAGTTAGACGTGTTACTAAGGTTGTTAAAGGTGGTAGAAACTTTAGATTCGCAGCTTTAGTAGTAGTTGGAGATGAAAACGGACACGTTGGAATAGGTTCTGGAAAAGCTATGGAAGTTCCAGATGCTATAAGAAAAGCAGTAGAAGATGCTAAAAAGAATCTTATAAAAGTACCTATGGTAGGAACTACTATACCTCACGAAGTAATCGGACACTTCGGTGCTGGAAGAATATTAATAATGCCAGCTCAAGAAGGTACAGGAGTAATCGCTGGTGGTGCTGCTAGAGACTTACTAGAGTTAGCTGGATTAAAAGACGTTAGAGCGAAATGCTTAGGTACTAGAAATCCAAGAAACATGGTAAATGCTACAATAGAAGGACTTAAATCACTTAAAACAGCTGAGCAAGTAGCTGCTTTAAGAGGTAAAAAAGTTGAAGATCTTTTAGGCTAAGGAGGTAGTGTGAAATGGCTAAATTACAAATCAAATTAGTTAGAAGTACAATAGGAACTACTCCTAACCAAAGAAAGAACGTTGAAGCGTTAGGATTAAGAAAAAGAGAACAAGTAGTTGTTAAAGAAGATAATGCCCAAATGAGAGGTATGATCGCTAAAGTTAGTCACTTAGTTGAAGTAACTGAAATAGCTGAATAATTTATATAAATTTATTTACGAAATAAAAGAAGGAGGTGCAATCCATGAAACTACATGAGTTAAAACCTGCTAAAGGAGCAGTAAAAGCTAAGAAAAGATTAGGTAGAGGTACTGCTACTGGTCAAGGTAAAACTGCAGGACGTGGACAAAAAGGACAAAAGTCTCGTTCAGGTGGTGGAGTTAGAGTAGGATTCGAAGGTGGACAAATGCCACTTGCAAGAAGATTACCTAAAAGAGGTTTCACAAATATATTCAAAAAACAATATACAGAAGTTAACGTTGAACTTTTAAATAGATTCGAAAATGGTACTGAGGTAACTGCAGAATTATTAAAATCTACAGGTGCTGTAAGTAAAATAGAAAAAGACGGTATAAAAATATTAGGACAAGGAACTCTTGAAAAAGCTGTTACAGTTAAAGCTGCTAAATTCACAGCTTCAGCTCAAGAGAAAATAGAAAAAGCTGGAGGAAAAGCTGAATTAGTATAATTAAGCTTTCTATCTATACTTGTGGGGTGATTACGTGCTATCAAAGATAAAACAATCTTGGAAAGTGAAAGATGTAAGAAATAGAATCTTATATACCCTAATGATGATTCTAATATTTAGAATAGGTACTACTATACCAGTTCCTGGAGTTAATACCAGTTATATAAAGGAAATGGTAGGCAGTAATAGCCTACTTTCCCTATATAATATGTTTGTTGGGGGAGCTTTTAGTAACTTCACAATATTCGCATTAGGTATAGGACCATTTATAACAGCTTCAATTATTATACAGCTTCTTACAATAGGTTTTGATAGTTTGAAAGAACTACAAAAATCTGGTGAAGAAGGTAGAAAGAAAATGAATGCATATACTAGATATACTGCTCTAGTATTAGGATTTATACAGGCAATCGGAATTACATTAGGTATTGTAAGACGAGCTTTACAATCTAATAATTTATTCTTCGTTTCTACAGTAATAATAACTTTAGTTGCAGGTAGTATGCTTGTAATGTGGATGGGTGATAGAATTACTGAAAAAGGTTTAGGTAATGGTAGTTCAATTATAATATTTGTTGGTATCATATCTAGAATACCATCAGACATTATTGGAACGGTATCGGATGTTCAAGGTGGAAAACTAGCTTTATGGGCAGCGATATTTATTGCTATAGTAATGCTAGTAACTATAACAGCAGTAACATTTATAAATGAAGCAGTTAGAAAAATTCCAGTTCAATATGCTAAGAGAGTTGTGGGAAGAAAATTATATGGAGGACAAAGTTCTCATATACCAATGAAAGTTAACCAGTCAGGTGTTATGCCGATAATATTTGCTAGTTCACTTTTAGCATTCCCTCAAACAATAGCAATATTTATGGGAGAAAGTGCTCAAACATTTGTATCAACTTACCTAAGTACAAATTCAGACATAGGTTTTTGGATATATAGATCTTTAGAAGTTCTATTGATAGTATTTTTCTCATATTTCTACACTACTATATCATTCAATACTGAAGATATAGCAGAGAATATGAAAAACAATGGTGGATTTATTCCTGGTATAAGACCTGGAATGCCTACAGTTGATTATTTAAATAAAATATTATCAAAGCTTACATTAGCAGGAGCAGTATTCTTAGCTATAATTGCAATGATACCAGCATTTACAACACATTTCTTAAATGTAGAAATGGCTTTAGCTGGAACATCTATACTAATCGTTGTAGGGGTAGCTCTTGAACTTAAGAGACAATTAGAGTCACACCTTGTTATGAGAAGTTATCAAGGATTTTTAAAATAAAATGGAGATGATAGTATGAGACTTATATTATTAGGACCTCCTGGAGCGGGTAAAGGTACTCAAGCTGCAGGAATAGTTGAAAAATACCAAATACCTCATATATCAACAGGAGATATATTCAGAAAAAACATCAAAGAAGGTACTGATCTTGGGAAAAAAGCTAAAGAGTTTATGGACCAAGGGTTATTAGTTCCTGATGAATTAACTGTAGGTTTAGTTACAGATAGATTATCTCAAGATGATTGTAAAAATGGGTTCATGTTAGATGGATTCCCAAGAAATGTAGCTCAAGCTGAACAGTTAGATGCCTTCTTAAAAGAAGTAGGAATGGCATTAGACAAAGTTATCAACATAGAAGTTGATAAAGAAAAATTAGTAGCAAGAGCAGTTGGCAGAAGAATCTGTAAATCTTGCGGTGCTACTTATCATATAGAATTCAACCCTTCAAAAGAAGAAGGCGTTTGTGATATATGTAAAGGTGAGCTTTATCAAAGAGCTGACGATAATGAAGAAACTGTATCAAGAAGAATACAAGTTTACTTAGATGAAACTAAACCATTAGCTGATTATTATACTAAAGCTGGTATAATAGCAGATATAAATGGTCAACAATCTATAGATAAAGTATTTAATGATATAGTTACTGCTTTAGAAAGCAAATAATCAATGATTATTATCAAAAATAAAGCAGAAATTGAAGTTATAACTCAAATGTTAAAAGAAGATGATTATACATTGGAATTACCTATTTATAGTGGTGTTGTTATAAAATTGCAACATTATTGTATTATAACACCAGCAGGTAATAGCCATTATGTTGAAATGGACAATACTTGTATACCTTATTTTCTACAACCAGGAGTATTTAAAGCAATAGAAGAAAATGAAGAACTTCAAAAAAAATTTAAATATAAAGAATAGAAAAGAGAAGAGTTAGTAAAATGGATGAAGAATTTTTATATAAAATATATTGTGATTATTATGATATTGGAAAACCACAAAATTTTAAGTTAAATACAGATGTTGAATATATTCAACTTTTAGCAAGTTATAAAGAAATAAAAGATAAAACATTAAAGAAAACAATTAAAAATTTTAAAGATTTATTTTCTAAGAAATTAAGAGACAGTATTCTTAATTCTAAAAATAAAGATGATTATTTTGTTGACAAAAATATTGTTCATATAACTTATCCATTAGAGAAGACAATAAATAGGTTATATTTTATATATAATTCTATTGGAAAAAAAGAATGGAACAAAATATTTAATTTTGATTTTGAAAATATGATTTCCTTAATTAAAGCTATAATTAAAAGAATTATTACATATAATAATTTAGTACTAGATAATAAAGGAGAAGAATATAATTTTTATCTTACAAAAGATGAAATATATACATATTTAACAATACCAACGACAGAAATTGACACAATAATTGAATTTATTTCAATTGATTTAAATAATATAAATGATGAAAGAGATTGTTTTAATTTAATAAAGTTTGATAATGATAGTTATACTCTAATATTTATCTGGGATTTTTTATATTACTTATATGATAAAATAGAAACAAAAATCAAAGAAAATAGTAATGAAAAACAATTAAGTATTTATTATAACAATCGAGGTAAAATATTTGAAAAACAATGTACTCAAGAAATAAAATTTGCATTTAAGAATAAAGAAATTTACAAAAATGTATATTATATAAATGAAAAAGGAAAAAATGAACTAGATATTCTTCTTATAATAGATAATAAAATAATTGTGTTCGAGTGTAAGACAACTAATTTTGATATTTATAAAACAAATAATAATGAGGAACTAGAATATCAGATTATAAGTGCTTTAGGAAAAGGATACAAAACAATTAATAATTTTGACCAATATATAAAAAATAAAGATACTATTGAATTATTAGACAATGGGAAAAAAATTCAACTAAATTTAAAAAATAAAGAGATAATATATGTTTGTATAAGTTTAAATAATATTGAATTTGTTCAGACCAGTATCCAAAAATTAGATGGTACAGTGCTAAAAAAAGTCAATAAGTATCCAATAATACTCAATTATCTGGATATGTCTTCAATTCTTGACCTTGCTTCATTAAATCCTGATCCGATTTTAAAATATTTTGGTGAACGTTTCTATACTATAAATGAGTTAAAGATGCTTTCAATAGATATAGATGAAATAGATGTATTAGGATTTTTAACTGATGAACAAAATGCAAGAGTATATAATATGATAAAGGATAATTCTTCGTTTGTAGATACAAATTTAATGATTACAAATGGGGCATATAGAAATCAAGTAAATAAATTTTTAAATGAGAAATTTATTTACAATTTATATGAAGAATAGTGAGCAAAATACTTGCTCACTATTTTCTAAGCCTCGAAACATCCACCAATCAACAGTACTCCATCACAAAACCCATTCCTATAATACTTCTCATTCCAATAACAAATATAATCCATAAAATTCTTATCAAGTTTATCTAATTGATTTCTTACATACTTTTGATTTTGTTTAGGAACATTCTTTAAAATGTTTTCAGCAATCTCATCAAAATAAATATAATGTTTTTTATCTTCTTTAGTAAGTGTGCCTAAAACCATTTCCTCTCTAAAACTTAACCAATCTCTTAAAATATCATCATTGACTTCTCTAAAATTATTCATAATCTAAACCCTCCAAAAATCAAAATTTTTATCAATAAAATTATCCTTTACAAGAGCTTAAAATACTAGAACAGACGTACTATATGAATTGGGTAAAAATTGGGTAAAATCTTCTCAAAAAATGCCCTAAAAATGCACAAATGTTCTGCAAATTAAAACTCTTGTAAATACCAATATACCAACAAAAACTCTAATTTTCACAAATTCACAAAAACCGGTCAAACCTCGCTCATAACCCGAAGGTAGAAGTAAAATAAATTTAATTAATAAGTAAAAACACAATAGAATGAACAACCATAATAATTTAGGAAGAAGCGCAAGAATAACAAATATTTTGAATACTTTCAATAACGCCCATTACGGTTTCATTTTCACTTCTAATTATTTAGAGAGATTAATTTAAGTAAAAAATTTCCATATTAGTATAAAAATAAAAACAAAAAAGAGAAAATAAATGTTTAAAAAATATGGTAGTTCTTAGAGACAATAAAATAGACAGAGAATAAAAAAGAATGACTGTGATTATTGAAGAATATAAGCACCAGTGATAAAATAAAATCAGCATAAAAATTAAAGTAGTTTTTAATAAAGGTTATAATAGATGAATTATGAAGGAGAAAAAAACGCAATGAAAACAATAACAATAAAACAACCATGGGCAACATTGATAATGCAAGGAGATAAAAGATTTGAATTTAGAAATTGGCAAACGGCTTACAGAGGTGAATTATTAATACATGCAGGAAAAAGTATAGATAAAGAAGCAATAAAAAGATTAGAAAAATATTTACCAAAAGAATTGCCACTCGGAAAAATATTAGGAAAAGTAAGATTAGTAGATTGTATAAAAATGTCGCCAGAATTTAAAGAAGAGCTATTAAAAGAAAATAGAGATATATACACTAAAAGTTCTTTTAAAGAAAATTACGGCTGGCAAGTGGATAATGTACAAGTCTTTGATGAGCCAATAGAGGCAAAAGGTCATTTAAGTTTGTGGGAATATAATATAGAAAAATAGTTCAACTAAAATAAAGAAGTACTTAACAAAATAGTCTAATTTAATAAACGAAATGCTTGTGAAAAAATGTAAAATATGATATAAAAAAGATGAAATTTGTCAAATATAAATATTACAATAATTTACATCTGACATAACTCAAAAGTTTACAAAATTTAGTTAAATAAATTTGTATACAAGGAGGTGAAAAATATGAGAATGAAATTATATTTTACATCGGAAAATGAAAAAATGCCAATAGATTATAGAAGAAGCATAATCAGTTTTATAAAATTATCATTATCTGAATATAGTGAAAATGAATTTAAGAAATACTATAACCAGAAAGATAATATTATAAAACCTTATGCTTTTTCTGTTTTTTTTAGACACCCACAAATTAATGGACAAGAGATAATATTAGAAGATAAAAGATTTGAAATGAATATGACAATAGAAAATTATGAAACAGCCATAATAATATATAATGCATTTAATCATCAAAAAAATAAAAAATTTTCAATTAATCAAAATTCATGGAAATTAGAAAATATTGTGCTTATACCAGAAAAAGAAATTAAAGACAATAAAATAATTATAAAATTTCAATCCCCATTATGTGCACGTAAAAGAGAAGAGAACAAAGATTATTATTATTCTTTTGAAAATGAAAAATTTGAAGAAACATTAAAAATGAATATTAAAGAACAATTAAAAATAACAAATATTCCAGTAGAGTCTGTAGAGACACTAAAAATTACTCCAATTAAAGCAAAAAAAGTAATTATAAAATTTTATGAAAAACAAATAGAATGTTCAACAGGAAGTTTTGCATTAGAAGGAGATATAGAACTTTTAAATTACTTATATAAAGCTGGAATGGGAAGTAAGCATAGTGCCGGATTCGGGATGTTTCAAATTGTTTAAAAGGAGGTGCAAAATTGAAGATAAAAGTATACTTAAATGATTGGTTTTATAATGCTGGAATCGTAGGATTTTTAAGGATTCTTGAGGCTAATGACGATGAATTTGCTATTAAAAGAAATAATTATATTGAATTTGATACAGAAAGTTTAAGAAAATTTCATAAATATTATTTTAAGTATTTTTTTCAAAAATATAATGTTGCAGAAAATGTAGAAAATAGAACTAAAAATTCATTTGATTATTTAGAAAATAATATAGAAGTAATTTTAGAAAATAAAGATAAGGAAAAAGAACGAAAAGATAAAATAAAATCAAATAAAAAATATATTAAAGATACAATAAAAAAACAATTAGATAAAATTAAAAAAATTGATGAAAATACATATGAAGAGATGAAAGAACAATATGAACGAATAGAGAAATCAAGTACAAAACAAGAAATTATAGAAATAAAAGAAAAATTGATTTCAGATATTGAAAAAGATAATATAAATAAAAGATTAACATTAAATTTATTTAAAAGCATATTGAGCAATACATATTATGGACAACCAAGCTTTTTGAATGTTATAAAAACATCGATATCTTACGAAGGGCAGCAAGAACTCATGTATAGGGATTATGTAAGTAACATTGTGGAAACAGGTTTTATTAATGGTATTATGAAAAATGAGTATAGTATTGAACAAATAAAAGAATATATAGAAAACGCAAAAGAAAGTAATATAACACAAGAAATGGAAAAAATTTATTCAAAAATAGAAAAGGACTATATTGGTAGATCTAAGACAATAGAAGATATACAAAAATATTTAAAAGAAAAAGTAATAAAAAGCTGTTCAATGTGTGAAAATGAAATAGGTCTAACAACAAACTATTCAGAAGGAAACTTTGTACCACTTGCCATAAGTAGTGATAATGCTAGAAATTTCTTTTGGAATCAAAATGTAAAAATGCCAATATGTGATGTATGTAAATTGATTTTATTCTGCATACCCGCAGGAATGACAACAATAACCAAAACAATAAAAGAAAATGGAGAATATAGAGAAAAACAATTACTAAGTTTTGTGAATTTTGACACGAAAGTAGATATGCTTTATAAAACAAACATTAACTTTGGAAATAAATCAAGATATGAAAATAAAAACGAAAATCCATATTCAGAATTAATATTAGATATTGTAGAACAAGATAAACAAGTAAGTATATGGCAATTGGATAACATATTTGTTGTAGAACTTGAAGTAGAATACGGAGCATATAGTAGAATTGAATATTTTAATATAAAAAGATATATATCACTATTTTTTAAGGATTATGCTAAAAAAACGTTATCAAAAATATGGGATTATAGATATAAGTTGCAAATAGTCGATTACATCATGAAAAATAAAGATATTAAATACATAATTAATGATAGATTAAGAGCAGAAATGTCAAAAGAAGAAGCAAAAGGTGCAAAGAAAAATGGTTATAATTCATTTTTGGCAACACAAATAAGAATGATATTAAATATCTTAAAAAAGGAGGGAAACGAAGTGGAAAATATAAAGAAAAACGATGATAAATTATATGTTATATATAATTTAGGAATTCAAATTCATGAAGAATTAAAACATAATAATGAAGATAATAAATTAGATGGATATACATATAAAATGCTAAATAGTATTAAAGCAGGAAATAAAAAAGAATTTATGGATATTGTAATAAGATTACATATGGCAATGGGAAAAGATGTATCACCAATCTTTATAGAAACTATGCAGACGACAGGATTAGATTTTGAATCAATAGGACATAGCTTTTTAGCAGGATTAATATCTAATAAATATGAGAAAAAAGAGGAGGAAAAAATAAATGGATAATATTAAAAATAAAAAAGGATTATCAATTACTCTAGTATTTAAAGGACAAAGTTTAAATTATGGAGAAGGAATAGGAAATATATCTGAATTAAAAAAATTAACAAGAGGAGATGGAAGTGTTTATACATATGCTTCTAGACAAGCATTAAGATATGACATAGTAAGACTTGGAAATAAATTATTTGATTGGAATTTACAAGTAGTAAATAAAGAAAAAGGAACAATTCAATTTGATGATAAATTGACAATTCAAGATTCACAAGAGATGGATCTTTTCGGATATATGAAAACAGCAAAAAATGATGGTTCAAATATTAGAAGTGCAGCAGTCAGATTAAGTAATGCAATATCATTAGAAGATTATAAGAGTGATATGGATTTTTTAAATAACAAAGGATTGGCAGATAGAATTAATGAATTTCCAAACCTTGCAAATGTTGAACAACACCTAAGTTATTATACATATACAATAACAATAGACTTAGAAAAAATAGGAAAAGATGAAGAAATAGAACTATCAAATGAAGAAAAAACAGAAAGAGTAAATCAATTATTAGATATAGTAAAAATATTAAATAGAGAAATAAGAGGAAGAGAAGAAAATTTAAGCCCAGTATTTGTAATAGGAGGAATGTATGACATAAACTCGCCATTCTTTTTAGGAAGAATAAAATTAAATGGAAAAAACGGAGAATTTAGTATTGATACAGAAATGTTAAAAGATACAACAACATTAACAATAGGAGATAAATCAATATATGATGATACAAAAGTAGGAATATTAAAAAATACATTCAAAAATGAAAAAGAAATAGAAGAAATTTTTGAAGGAAAGACAACAAATATAGAAGAATTTTTCAAAGACTTAAAAGAAAAAGTAAATGAATATTACAAAGCATAAAAGAAAGGATTGGTATAAATGAAAATTTTAAAACTAAAACTATACCAAGAGACAGCATGTTATAAAAAGCCATTTGCAACAAAAGTTGCTGAAACATATCCATTGCCACCATATTCAACAATAATAGGAATGTTCCATAAGATTCTTCAGGCTGGGGCAGGAGAATATTTTCCAATGAACATATCAGTTCAAGGAAGTTATAAAGGAATATTTAGTAATTATCAAAATTTAAGAATGTATAAAGGAAAAGATAAAGTAACATCAATGCCAAGAAATGTACATCAATTATTAGATGTTAATTTAATTATTCATGTACAAGCAGAAGATGAAATAATAGATAAAATTTATAAAAATATAATAAATGGAACAGAAACATTTACATTAGGGAGAAATGAAGATATCGTAAGGATTGATTCAATAAAAATTCTAGGAGATGTCAATGAGGTCGAAGAATCAGAAATAAAAGAAAATGCTTATGTACCAGAATGGATAGATAATGAGGTTAATGGAATTAATTATAGATTAAATACAACATATAAAATACAAGATGACATAAGAAAATGGAACAAAGTCAATGTAAAATATGTTGAAAAGCATACAAATAAAAGTTTATACGGAACAGAAGTATTACAAGATGAAGATGGAGATAATATCTATTTTTATAGTGAAAGGATTCAAAATGAATTATAAATATTATGCAAAATCAAATCCAATAGAAACAATAAAAGAGCACACTGATAAATTATTAGAGAATCTTGAAATTCTAAAAAGAACTTATGGTGCGAAAATAGTACAAGTAATAGATATGCCAGAAGATAGATTTTGGCAACTAATGGAAATAATATGTAAATATCATGATGCAGGAAAAGTTTATTCAGGTTTTCAAAATGTAATAAGAAAAGCAATAGGAGAACCACTATTAGTTACAAAATTTAATAATGAGCAAATAAAGCATGAACAGATATCTCCGATGTTTATACCATATAAAAAATATGAACTAACAAAAACAGAAAGAAAGCTAGTATATCAAGCAATTTACTATCATCATGAAAGAAATAATACAATACATATAGATGGAGATTTGTTAAAAAAAATAATAGAAGAAGATATAAAACCTAATATTCCTCAAATAGAAAATGAATTACAAATCAAAGTACCAGAATTAAAAACAACATATTTAGGAATGGTAGAAGGACAAGTTAGAATAACAGAATTTGATGACATATACAAAAACTATTGCATAATGAAAGGGTTATTACATAGATTGGATCATTGTAGTTCAGCATGGATACCAGTTGAAAATGAAAACAAAGACGAGATATCAAAATTTGTAGAAAATTTTATGAATAACCAAAATTTCAAACTTAATGATTTACAACAATTTGCAAAAATAAATCACAATAAAAATGTTATAGTAATTGGTTCAACAGGAATGGGAAAAACAGAAGCGGCTTTACTTTGGAGTAATCACGATAAAACATTTTTTACATTACCATTAAGGATAAGTATAAATGCAATATATGACAGAATAAAAGAAACAATAGAATATGAGCATGTTGGATTATTGCACTCAACAGCAATAGATTATTTAGACGATAAAAATGAAGAAAATGAATTTGAAAAAATAGAACAAGCACGAAATTTATATGAAAAAATTACAACATGTACAATAGATCAGATCTTTCCATTTGTATTCAAATATAGAGGATATGAAAAAATATATGCAACATTAAGTTATTCAAAAGTAGTAATTGACGAAATTCAAGCATATTCACCAGAAATAGTAGCAGTTATTTTAAAGGGATTACAAATGATAAATAACTTAAATGGACAATTTATGGTAATGACAGCAACACTTCCTAGAATATATAAAGACAAACTAGAAGAAATGGGGATAAAATTTGAGTATAATGAATTTATAAAAAATACGATAAGACATAAAATTCAATTAGTAGAATCAGAAATAAATCAAGATATAGAAGAAATAAAAGAAAGTTCTAAAAATAAGAAAGTATTGATAATTGTTAATACAATAAATAAAGCAATTGAAATATACAAAAAATTAAAAGATGAAGATGTTCAAAATGTCAATCTATTGCACTCAAGGTTTATACAAGCTGACAGAAGTGAAAAAGAAAGAAATATAAAAGAATTTTCTAAAAATAAAAATGAAGCTGGAATATGGATAACGACACAGATTGTTGAAGCTTCACTAGATATAGATTTTGATATGTTATATACAGAAATGTCTACATTAGACAGTCTATTTCAAAGACTTGGAAGATGTTATAGAAGTAGAGAATATGATGGAAACATACCAAATGTGAAAATATATATTAAAGACACAAGTGGAGTTCGATATATATATGATAAAGAAATATATGAAAAAAGTATAGAACTATTAAAGCCATATAATGGAGTAATATTACAAGAAAAAGTAAAAATTGATTTAGTTGATAAATTATATTCAAAAGAAATGTTACAAGGAACAGGATTTTATAAAAAATTTAAAGAAGCATTTAAAATATTGGATAATATTATAGACTACGATACAAGTAAAAAAGATGCACAGCATATTTTAAGAGATATTGATAATATAGATGTAATACCCAAAATTATTTATGATGAAAATCTTAATTTATTTGGAGAATATGAAAATGAAAAAGAAAAGAAGAAAAAATATGAATTGAAAAGAAATATTGATAAATTATTTATATCAATCAATAGTAAAAATAAATGGAAATTGAACAATTTTATAACAGAATGTCCATATGTAAAAGGAAAATATATTATTGATACAAAATATGATAAGGAAATTGGACTTCTTTTAGAATTAGATGAAGGTTATTCGATAGATTCACGAGAGTTGTAATATGAGGAATGGTTGAAAAATTAATTTTTTTCAACCAAATCTGTGCCTTGGAGAAAGGAAATTAAATATGAATATTACAGGAATAATGGTTTATTATTATTTTATATGTGAGCGAAGATTATGGTATTTTGCAAATCAGATAAATATGGAACAAAATAGTGAACTTGTACAGATTGGAAAAATAATAGATGAAACAACATATAAAAGAGAAAAGAAAGGTATTTTAATAGATAATACTATAAATATAGACTTTATTAATAATGGAGCAGTATTACATGAAGTAAAGAAAACAAAATCAATTGAAGAAGCGGGAATTTGGCAATTAAAATATTATAGGTATTATTTAGAACAAAAAGGAATAAAAAATATCAAAGCTGAAATTGATTTTCCATTATTAAGAGAAACGAAAAAAATTATTTTAGAAGATGAAGACAGAGAAGTATTAAAAAATGTTGTTAAAAATATAGAAAATATTGTAGAACAGGACAAGCCACCTAAAATAATTGATTCAAAGATTTGTAAGAAATGTTCATACTATGATTTATGCTATGTATAAAAATTATATAGGAAGGAATTGTTAAAAATGAAACAATCATATTATTTATACAAAAGTGGGAGGCTTCAAAGAAAAGATAATACATTGGAAATAGTATATAAAGATAATACTAAGAAAAGTATACCTGTTGAAAGAGTGGATAACATATATGTTATGACAGAATTTGATTTCAATACAAGTTTATTGAATTTCTTATCACAGTTTGGAATAAATATACACTTTTTTAATTATTATGGGTTTTATACAGGAACATATTATCCAAAAGAATTACTCGTGTCAGGAAAGCTATTGATAAAACAAGTTGAACATTATAATGATAAAGAAAAAAGATTAAATATTGCTAAAGCTTTTATAGAAGCAGCATCTTATAATATTTATAGAAATTTGACTTATTACAATAATAGAGGAAAAGACTTAAAAGATTATATGAAAGAGATAGATTTTTTAAGAAAACAAATAAAATTGTGTAAAGATGTGCCGGAATTAATGGGAATAGAAGGAAATATTAGAAAAGTTTATTATGATTCATGGAACATTATAATTAACCAAGATATAGCATTTGAGAAAAGAGTAAAAAATCCCCCAGATAATGCAATAAATTCATTAATTTCGTATGTTAATACAATTATATATACAAGAGTTTTAAGCGAAATATATAAGACTCAATTAAACCCCACAATAAGTTATTTACATGAACCATCTGAAAGAAAATTCTCATTGTGTTTAGATATTGCTGAAATTTTTAAACCAATTATAGCAGATAGATTAATTTTTTCTATGCTAAATAAAAGGCAGATAACTGAAAAGGATTTTGAAGAAGGCTTAAATTTTACTTATATAAAGGACGAGGCACGAAAAAATATAACAAGAGAAATTGACTTGAGATTACAAACTAAAATTAAGCATAAAAAATTGGACAGAGAAGTGAGTTATGAATATTTGATGAGATTAGAAGTTTATAAATTGATTAAACATTTGCTTGAAGATGAAGAATATGAAGGTTTTAAAATGTGGTGGTAATATGTATGTTATTTTAGTGTATGATATAAATTTAGAAAATAAAGAAGGACAAAGAGTATTGAGAAACGTTTTTAAGACATGTAAAAAGTATTTAGTACATATTCAAAATTCTGTTTTTGAAGGTGAGTTGCTGGAGTCTCAAGCTATTAAATTGAAAGCTGAACTTGATAGATATATTAGAGATGATAAGGATAGTGTAATTTTGTTTAAAAGTAGAAATCAACGTTGGCTTGAAAAGGAGTTCCTTGGAATGATTGAAGATGATAAAACAGATAATTTTTTATAGTGTATATAATTTTTGATATTCTGTCGACCTATAATAATGCCTAAATTGTGTGTATACGACAGTGTAGATATTACCTTAATTATTAAGAAGTTTTTGAAATGCTATGGATTTTTTAGAATTTTTATAGTATCATAAATAATACATAGACAGATTTGAAACTTTAAAGTGCTTATTCTAGTGCCTTTGATGAATGCCTGTGTTAATTTAAATATATTAGAATGTAAATGATGATAAGAAACCTGAATGGATTTCGCTCGAAGATGTATTAATTTAAATATATTAGAATGTAAATTCAGGACAAGGTGTTATTGTTTACGGTGATGATATTGTATTAATTTAAATATATTAGAATGTAAATATGTTCACTTTTATTCTACATTGCTTTATTCTTTCGTATTAATTTAAATATATTAGAATGTAAATATCATTATTTTTATTATAAATTGCATTGTTATAACGTATTAATTTAAATATATTAGAATGTAAAAGGTTTTATTTCAGTAGTTCCTGTTTTATCTATAGGTATTAACTTAAATATTAGATATAAAAGGAAAAGAAATAAAAAGAGTTAAAATTATTGTGAATATTAATTTAAGTATATTAGAATGCAACATTATAAGCGATGAAAAAGTTAAAATAGATTACAAATAATCAAAAAACAGAATAAACAGAAAAAATAAAAAATAATTGAATACAAAATAAATTAGCTTGTAATTGATATTAAGAAAAAATAGAATAGGAGAATAGAAGGAAAAATGAAACCATCAATTATAGAAATTGCAGAAGAAGAATTTTATAACGAAGAAAATAATAGAATTATGCATTCAAAAGATGCAGAAGTAGATACATTTATAAACGATTTGGAAAAACACCCTCATGCATTTCTTTTAGCATGTTTAATGAGTAGAAGAATAGCGGCTGAAAGTGCATGGAAAATACCATATGAGATTTATAAAATATTAGGAACAGTTGATATTCATGAACTAGGGAAAAAATCATTGGAAGATTATACAGAAATATTTGAAAAAAATAAATTACATAGATTCAACAAAGAAATGGCTAAAGTATTTTATGAAGCAGTACAAAGAATTATAAAGCGTTTTAATGGTGATGCTTCGTGTATTTGGAAAAATAAACCAAGTAGTGCAAAGGTAATAAGCGAGTTATTACAATTTTATGGCTGTGGGCTAAAAATTGCAACAATGACAGCAAACATATTAGTAAGAGAATTCAAAATAGAATTTTCAGATTATTCTAGTATAGAAATTTCAACAGATGTACATATAAATAGAGTAATGAAAAGAATGGGGTATGTTTCAAAAGATGCGAATAATTTAGTTATAGTATATAAAGCTAGAGAATTAAATCCGGAATTTCCCGGAATATTAGATTTTGCATGTTGGGAGATTGGAAAGAAGTTTTGCAAGAGTAGAGAACCTAACTGTAATGGATGTAAAATGAGAGGTGAATGCCAAAAAATTATATAAAATCAAATAAAATGGAGGAACATATGGCTGAACTTTGGGATATATATGATGAAAATCGAAGAAAAACTGGAAAAATAGCAGAAAGGGACGTATATAAATTCAAAAAAGGAGAATATCATATAGTTGTAACAGGAATAATTTTCAACACAAAGCGCGAAATACTAATAAGTAAAAGAGCAAGGTGGAAAAAGTATGGAGGCTTGTGGGAATGTAATAGTGGTTCAATATTAGCAGGAGAGACAAGCTTAGAGGGAATTATAAGAGAATTAAAAGAAGAAATTGGCATAGAATTTTCGGAAAAAGATGCTATTTATCTAAAAGAAGCAAAAAGAGATAAAAAAGTACCGGATTTTAAGGACTTATGGATATTCGAAAGAAACATACCAATAGAAAAAATAACATTTCCAGATGGAGAAGCAACAGAAGCCAAATGGGTTACGATTGAGCAATTTATGAACATGTATGATAATAATGAAATTGTTCCAACAATAGACTTTGGAGAAGAAGAGTATAAAATGGCAGTTGAAATCTTGAAAAAGAAAAAAATTGAAAAATATTATAGCAATACAGAATTAGATATTCCCAAAAAGAACGTAAAATACTTTATAGAAAATATAAGAACATATCCTGGAAAAGCAATTGATATAGGATGTGGAGCGGGTAATGAAACTGTTTATTTAATAAAAAATAGCTGGAATGTTATTTCAATTGATAAAGAAAACGTAGAAGAAAGAATTTCGAAAAGACTAAATACAGAAGAATTAAATAGATTTAAATTTCAAAAACAAAATTTTGAAGACATGGTATTAGAGAAATCAGACTTAATTGTAGCAAACTATAGCTTGCCATTTTGTGATAGTCAACAAATAGAAAAAGTATGGAAAAAAATTATAGATAATATTAGACCAAATGGATATTTTGTAGGAAACTTTTTTGGAATAAATGACTCTTGGAATATAGAAAAATCAAAGATTACATTTATTACAAAAAGTCAAGTAAAAGATTTATTTGAAAAATTTGATATTATAAAATTTAATGAAGTAGAAAAAGATGGAATAACAGGGCTTGGAAAGATGAAACATTGGCATATTTTTAATGTTATTGCAAGAATAAAAAAATAACTCAAAACAGGTTGGAATTATTCACATAGAGTGGTATAATTGTGGAAAACAGTAAAGAAAAATTCAGAAAAAAAGAATTAGGAGCAGAGGATGAGCATATTAAAACCACAAAAAATATTATTTAAAGAATTAAGAAAAATAAACAATTTGGTAGAAGAATTTAAAGAGACTGATGAAATAGAAAATATAACTATTGAAAATTATAGAAACAATACTGTAGAATTAATAAATATAACAATTCGAAAGGCAATAATAAATAATGCAGAAATTACGGATAGCAATTTTGATAAAAATACTTTTATAGATGTAGAATTTAATAATTGCAATTTTTCAAATACAGCTTTTAATAACTGCAGTTTTATAAGATGTGAATTTAACAATTGTAAATTAACAGGATGCAATTTTATAGAAAATGGACTAAGTGATGTAAGTTTTTTGACTTGCAATATGGTTTACGTCAATTTTGCAATGGCTAGTATAAAAAATGTATTATTCAAAGATACTATTTTAAGGAATAGCAACTTTCAGGAAAACGCGATAAAAAATCTTGTGTTTAAAGAAGCAGATTTAACGCAAACACAATTCTTTAAAACCAAATTAAGTAATATAGACTTATCAGACAGCACAATTGATGGAATAGCAATATCAACTGAAGATATAAAAGGAGCTATTATAAACGAATTCCAGGCAATAGATTTAATAGGATTGCTGGGAGTAAAAATAACCAAAAGATAAAAGAGAGGAATGATATAAAAAATGTGTACAGCGGTAACATATAAAACAAAGGACTTCTACTTTGGTAGAACACTAGACTATGAATTTTCATATAAGGAAGAAGTAACAATAACACCAAGAAATTATCCATTTTATTTTAAAGAAAAAGAAGAAATAGCAGAACATTATGCCATAATTGGAATGGCATATATTTCAGAAAATTACCCATTATATTATGACGCTATAAATGAAAAAGGGCTAGGGATGGCTGGACTAAACTTTGTAGGAAATGCACATTACAGTGATAGTGTGGATGGCAAGAACAATATAGCACAATATGAATTTATTCCATGGATTTTGAGCCAATGTGAAACAACACAGCAAGCAAAAGAATTAATTCAAAAAATAAATTTGACAAATAAACCATTTAGTGCTCAGTTGCCATTAGCACAATTGCATTGGATTATAGCAGATAAGGAAGAGGCTATAACTGTAGAAGCAGTGCAAGACGGAATTAAAATTTATGATAATCCAGTAGGAGTTTTAACAAACAATCCAACATTTGATAAGCAAATGTTTGCACTAAATAATTATATGAGTTTGTCCGTAAAATCACCAACCAATAATTTTGCCTCAAAATTAAACTTAAATCAATATAGTAGAGGAATGGGGGCTATTGGACTTCCAGGGGACTTGTCATCACAATCTAGATTTGTACGAGTATCATTTGTAAAAATGAATTCAATTTCAGAAGAGATTGAAAACAAAAGTGTTAGTCAATTTTTCCATATAATGAATTCCGTTGACCAACAAAGAGGATGTTGCGAATTGGATGACGGAAAATACGAAATAACAATTTATACTTCATGTTGCAATGCAACAAAAGGAATATATTATTATACCACATATGATAACCATCAAATTAGCGCAGTAGACATGCATAAAGAAAATTTGGATGGAAAAGAATTAATTCGTTATTCATTAATAAAAAATGAACAAATAAATTTTCAAAATTGAAAGGAGAAAAAAGATGGATTTAACAATTGATGTAGAGGACTACAAGTTAAATGTTAGGGCAGCAGTTGTTATAACACACAAAGGAAAAATTTTAGTACACAAGAATTTGAATTCTGACCACTATGCGTTAATCGGAGGAAGAGTTGAAATTGGTGAGGATTCAGAAACAACAGTAAAAAGAGAGCTACTAGAAGAGATAGGTAAAGAAATAGAAGTTACAGGATATATTGCAACAGTAGAGAATTTTTTCGAAATGAAAGATTCAAAATATCATGAAATTTTATTTATTCATAAGGGCGAATTTAAAGATGATGAAGATAAAAAAATAGAATATCCATTAAAAAATCTTGAGGGGAAAGAACATCTAAGATATGAATGGATTGAGCTAGATAAACTTGAAAATTATAGGCTATTACCAGAATGCATGAAAGATGTGCTTAGTGAAAAGACTTTTCCAGTACATAAAATATTTGTTGACAAGAATGGAAAAGAAGTAAAATAAAATGTGCCAAAAGTTGTCTGAATCTAAAAATAAAGAACTTGTAAATATTACAAGTTCTTTTAAATATTTGGTTGCGGGGGGAGGACTCGAACCTCCGACCTTTGGGTTATGAGCCCAACGAGCTACCAACTGCTCCACCCCGCGATGTGTCAGTACTTATATATTATATCCAGTTTTTGTATGAATGTCAATAGATTTTTGAAAAAATTTATCATATATTTTCGACAAATTATAATGTAAACTGAGCAGTATTTTTAAATTTTCTTTTCTAATTCTGTATTTAATTTTTCAAAAAGAACAATATATTTTTCTTTAATGTCTTTATATATTTTTCTGGATGTTCCTTCATCATATAAATGAGATAAGCTATTTCTAGAAAGCATCATATTTATCCAAGTATCTCCATCTTCAATAATTCCGCTTTGAAAAGCCATTTTTAAAACTTCTCTTGGACTACCTGTTGAATCTATAATCCCATTGTATTCCATAAAATCCTTCATGGTTTTCCATGCTAGCTCGAATGTAAATTCGAACCTATGTAAAGTTCCATCTATTGCTAGTTCTGTTTCTTTTTCGCATAAAGCTTCTTTTAATCGCTCAGTTGCTTTTGCTAAATCTTGTTTTCTTTCTTCAAATCTTTTCATTAAAATTCAACTCCATCTCTATTTATTGATTCTAGTAGTTTTGAGTTAGTAATCTCGTCTATAAATACTAAATCTATTTTATAAATTATATCTAATAAATCCATTTCATTCATTATTTTATATTTTTCTGCACTTGTAAGATTTCCAACAATTGCAATATCAATATCAGATGTCTTTTTGTAATTGCCTCTTGCTCTAGAACCAAATAATAAAAAATGGTATTTAGTATTATTACTAATTACTTTTTTTATTTTATCATATGTTTCTTCGGATAAACCATATTTCATAAATTATTCCTCTTTCTTAATATAGGTATATTTTACTATATAAATTGAAAGAAAGCAATGAATTTATAAAAATTATTTGGTTAGAAGTTGTAGAGTTATACTAGGATATTGTAAAATTGTTTTTAAACTATTTATCCTAGGTATTAAGTCAAGTGGATAGAGGAAAGTTGAATTTTGAATTATACTAAAACATGGATTGCCTACACAATCCATATTTTACAATGTCAAGATAAGTATTTTTTATTCTAAAATTTTCAGTAATATAAATTTATAATACAAAAATCAACGCTTTTTTATAATTAAAGCTAAATCTTCTAGAGCCTCTAAAGCAAATATAATATCGTTTTCACTATACTGTTTAAGCAATTTTTTAGTTTTGTCTATACAGCTATCATCAAGACCAAATAAAAGGTAATCTGCGGAATGACCGCTAACTTCGCGAAGTTTTCGCAAACTATAATAAACAAGATTTCCTTTTCCTTCTTCAACGAAACCTAAAAATTGACTAGATGTACCAATCGCATTTGCAAGTTGAGTTTTATTCATTTTTAATTCTTGTTCTCTAATTTTTTTGATTCGTTGACCACGTTCATATTGTTCTTTTTTCTCTTCTTCAATTGCTTGATTCATTCTTCTTCTCCCCATAATAAAACTCCTCCTTTTCTGTTTATATTATTATTTTATAGTATAAATAGAACAAAATGTTAGTAAATAAAAATAGTAATTTATGGTGAAAAATGGTTAATGATATGAAGTATATAGAAATAATAAATTGATTTTAATAAGCGATATTAAAAAATGATAATTAAATATTGCTTATTTTTTTGTGTGATTTTTAGTTAAAATTTGTCGAATTTTATCAGTTATTTCTATCATCAAAATTCTCTTGTATCAAGGCTTTCAATGATATTTTTAATGTGCAAGGTGGAACGAACACAAAAGAGAAAAAGGTGGTGGAATATATGAGCTGGTGGGAAGAATTAGCAGATTGGATAAAAAAATGGTTACCATAGTAAGATAATCTAAAATAAAAAAGAAAGAATGAAAATGATTTTATTCTTTCTTTTTTTGTGTTTAGATATTGAATGAATTAAGCTTTTCTTGTATAATTTTGACGAGTAGGTGAGCGATTTGATATTAGATATGTTAAACACAGAAAAAAGTATAGTTATAACAAAAACATTGATAATGAGTATATTTGTATATTATACAAATCTTAAAATAACTAATAAAAAAATAAATATTAATAGCTTTTTAATGATAATAATTACAGGGATAGCATGTGGATTAATAAGATGTTATATAAATTATATAACAGGAATCATAAGTCTATTAATAGTGAATAGTATTATCTTTTTAAAAGAAAACATAGGAAAAAGCGCGCTCACAACAATAATTTCAATAGGAATAAATTATGCTGTTGATTTATTTGCAGTTGTACTTGGATTTTGGTACAATAAAATATTTAATATGAATGATGACTTTATTAGACTAATAGTGATGACAATAACACATGTGATTCTTTTAGCTAGTATTTTCAAAATAAAAAAATTCAAATACGGAATATTATTTTTACAGAAAACAAACAATAATGAATTTGTTGATCTAGTTATATTAAATATAAGTGTAATAATATTGTTTTCCGTAATTGTTATATCAAACTCTAGCTTAAGAATAGTAAATATTTTAGTAAGTTTAGAAATAATAATCTATGCAATCCTAATGTTCATCACAATCAAAAAATCATTACAATTATATTACAAGCAAAAGTTACTAGTACAAGAGCTAGAAGAAACAAAGGAAGAATTAGAAAAGAAAAAAGAAGAAGTAAAAGAATTAGAAGCAGAAAACATGAAATTCAGCCAAAGAAGTCATACATTAATACATAAACAAAAATCACTAGAATATAAAATAGAACAAATGATAACAAAAACAGAAATAAGCAAAGAAGAAGCCGCAGAAATAAAAGATAAGATAGATAAAATGAAAGAAGAAATATATAAAGAAAAAGAAAGCATCGAATTAGACAAAACAGGAATAGTAGAGATAGATGACATGTTAAGATACATGCAATCAGAATGCAACAAAAATAAAATAGAATTTATACTTAAGCTAAATGGAAGAATACAACCCATGATAAACAATTTAATAGACAAAGACGATTTAGAAACACTGCTTGCTGACCATATCAGAAATGCAATAATAGCAGTAGAACACAGTGAAAATATAAACAGAAGTATTATGGTAAAACTTGGAAAAACTGATGGAGAGTATGGATTAAGCATATATGATTCTGGTATAGAATTCAAAATAGAAACATTAAAGAACTTAGGAAAAACACCAAGTACAACACATGCAGAAGAGGGTGGAACAGGAATGGGATTTATGAACACATTTGAAACACTAAAAAAATATAAAGCAAGCTTGAAAATAGAAGAAATAGGAAAGCCAAGTAAAGACAATTATACAAAAGTAATTAGCATAAAATTTGACAATCAGAATGATTATAATATAAAATCATATCGTCAGGAAGAAATAAGAAAGGAAAGTGAGCAAATATGGGAGAAATGTGGGATATATATGATTCGAACAGAAACAAAACAGGAAGACTAGCAGAAAGAGAAAATTATAAATTTCAAAAAGGAGAGTTTCATTTAATAACTGTTGCAGTAATAATGAATCCAAAAAAGCAAATATTATTAGCAAAGAGAGCAGAAAACAAGAAAAGAGCTCCATTAAAATGGGAATTATCAGGTGGAGGAGTTCGAGCAGGAGAAACTAGTTTACAAGCAATTTTAAGAGAATTGGCAGAAGAAATTGGACTAAAATTTTCAGAAGATGAAGCAATATTTTTGAAAGAAACTAAAAAAAATGAAGAAAACAATTCAGGAGCATTTAAGGACTTTTGGTTATTTAAAACAGATGTAAAAGCAGAAGAAATAACATTTCCTGATCAAGAAGCAACAGAAGCAAAATGGGTTACAATAAATGAATTATTAGAAATGTCAGAAAATGACGAGATTATTTCTGGACTAGATTTTATAGAAAAAGACTATGAATTAGCTTTAGAAAAAATAAAAAAATAATCTTATAAAAAACTTGACAAAATAGAATATAGAGAATAAATTATAAGTGTATCAAGTTGTTGAATTAACTTTTCTAAAATTAGGAAGGAGAAAAGAAATGGGACATCAAATTACACAAATAGCTCGAACAGAAAATGGTGGAAAATACAAAGTTTCAATTTCAATTCCATTTGAACTTGGCTGGATTGAACGGGTAAAGTTAAATATTACAACAAGAACCCAGAAAAATGTATATCCAATGCAGCACATCAAAAATGAAGGAGATATGGCATATTTCGAAACTACAATCGAACTACCAAGATATGCAGTATATCATTATTACTTTTCATTTGAAGCAAACAGTCGGTTTCAATATTACAAGAAAGAGAATACAAGTGGCGATAATAGTGTAACAAATGAAGAGTGTTGGAAATTATCAGTCAACTTTGATGTGCCTGAATGGGCCAAAGGTGCTATAATGTATCAAATCTTTGTGGATAGATATAAAAGAACACGAGGATTAGAAAAGAAGCCAATGAAAGGTAGAGACATTCATGAAAATTGGAATGAGCCACCTGTAGTTGGTCCAAATGAAAAAGGACAATGGTGTGTAGACTTTTATTGTGGAGATGTAAAAGGTATTACAGACACAATGAAATACATCAAAAAATTAGGAGTAGATATTATTTATCTTTGTCCTATTTCTGAAAGTCAATCTAATCACAGATATGATACATCAGACTACAGAAGTATAGATCCATATGCTGGAACTAGTGAGCTGGTAAAGGAAATGTGTGAAAAAGCACATAAATACGGAATGCAAGTCATTCTTGATGTAGTATTTGACCATACAGGTAATGATAGTGTTTATTACAATGAATATGGAAATTATGATAGTATTGGAGCATATCAAGTGGTTAAAATTCCAGAATATAAAGGAAAAGTGTCACCATATAGTGACTTCTATGATACAGATTGTCATTTTGGAAAACACGAATTTAAATTCTGGTGGAATTTCCATAATATGCCTAAATGTGATTGTAATTCTAAACATTGGAGAGAATTTATTTGCGGAGTTGGCGGAGTAATTGATTTTTATTTCTCATTAGGAGTTGATGGACTTAGACTTGATGTGGCAGATGACCTGAATGATGAGTTTGTGGAATATATTCATACTGCAGCAATCAGAAATAAGCCAGATGCTTTCATTATTGCAGAGATGTGGGAAAAAGATCCGATGGATAGAAGATATCTTAAAAATGCAAAAGGAATTCATTCGTTAATGAATTATAGATTAACAGATGCAATAATGAGATATTATAAATATTGTGATGTTAATAAATTAAGAGAAGCATTAAGATTTATTAGTACAGAATATCCTGAGGGAACAATTTTAACACTTATGAATTTTACATCAACACATGATATTTCAAGAGCTATTGAAATATTCGGATGTAATATCTTCAATGAATATGCACTTTGGGCGTGGGATTTAATCAAAGGCAATGGTGATTGTGAATGGATTAAACAACACAAAATGACTTCTTATGAATACCACTGTGGTAAAAGGGTACTTAAATCATATTGTTTTGCATTAACATTTTTGCAGGGGATTTTTTCAATCTTCTATGGGGATGAAGTAGGAGTTCAGGGAGTTGGCAATCTTGCAAACAGAGCTCCATATCCATGGGGACATAGAGATAAAGACCTGTTAAAGTATTTTAGAGGACTTGGAAAAATTCGTAAAGAAAACCAGTTCTTGAGAACAGCAGAACAAAAAATAGTAAAAATTGACCATGAACACTTTGTATTTGAACGGTATAATAAAAACGAAAGTATTATGGTAATTGTTAGTAGAACACACCACATTACTAAAGTAGATTTACCAGAAGAATATAGAGACGGAGAAGTTGTTGCTAGACTTAAATCTTGTACAAAACAGGAATTAAGTCCATTTGGTGCAATTGCAATAAGAAAAACAAAATAATAGTGTTTCATTTCACAAGAGGTTCTTAGAAATAAGAACCTCTTTAAAAATTTCTATAAAAATATTGAAAAATAATGCATAAATGGTATAATTAAATGGATAATAAATTAGAGGAGATGTGATTGAACATGAAAATTTATTATGTAAGACATGGTCAAACAGATTGGAACCTAGCAAGAAAAATGCAAGGAGGAGAAACAGAAAAAGAGCTAAACTCAACAGGAATAGAACAAGCAAAACAAACCAAAAAAGAATTAGAAAATGCTAAATACGATATTGTAATATGTTCGCCAATGCATAGAGCAATACAAACAGCAGAAATAATAAATAAAGACAAAAACGTACAAATGATAACAGACGAAAGAATAAGAGAAAGAAAATTAGGAGAACTAGAAGGTCATGAAATAACAAATGAAATGGAAAAAAAAATTTGGAATTACGACTTAAACTATCAAATACCAAAAGGAGAAAACTTGCATGACTTTGAAAAAAGGATATTAGATTTTTTAAATGATATAAAGAAAAAATATGAAGGAAAAACAGTACTTATTGTAGCACACGGAGGAGTTGCAAAAGTATTAAAAGCACATTTATATGGAATGCCAAAAAGCAAAAATTTATCAGAAATAGAGATAAAAAACTGTGAAATAATAGAGACTGAAATATAAAAGAGAATGGAGAAAAATGTGAAAAATTACTATGAAATATTAGAAGTAGACAAAAAAGCATCACCAGAAGTAATAGAAAAAGCATATAAAACACTTGTAAAAAAATATCATCCAGATTTACAAGAGGCAGAAAATAATGGTCAATACGAAGAAAAAATGAAAGAGATAAACGAAGCATATTCAGTATTATCAGATGAGTTTAAAAGAAGAACATATGACGAACAAATACAAGAAAATATGGTGCCAGAAGCAGAATATATAAAAGTAGTAGAAGAAAATCAAGAATTAAGAAATAGATTGCAAAATATGAGAATTCAAAACTATACAAATGTCAAAACAAATGTAAGTGCAAATAATTATAAAGCAGAAGATAAAGGTACAATATCTAATATAGGAAGAATAATGTATGAAAATATAGCCAGAGAATATAATGCACATGCTCAAGAAATGGAAAATAGAAACTATAGAAGAAGAGAAAAACACGATTTTAAATATTATATGAAATTTACAGGATGTTTAGCAATTGTTATACTTTTTTTCATACTAATTTATCAAATTCCATTTATAAAGAGATTTTTTAATAGTATATATGAAGAAAATTTAGTAATACAAGCACTTGTTAATGTAATAAGAAAAACATTTTCAACCAAAATAATGTAATGAAAGGGAAAAGATATGAGAGCATTAATAACAGGGGCATCTTCGGGAATAGGTAGAGACATAGCAAAAGAATTAAGCCAAAAAGGATATGACCTAATTCTTGTTGCAAGAAATTTAGAAAAGTTAAATGAAGTAAAAGAAAAATTAGAAACAAATATAGAAACAGTAAGTATGGATATATCAAATCCAGAAAATTGCAAGCAACTTTATGAAAAATATAAAGATATAGATATACTTGTAAACAATGCAGGGTTTGGAGACTGCGGATATTTTGATAAAACAAATTTAGAGAAAGAACTACAAATGATAAATACAAACATTGTAGCATATCATGTTTTAACAAAACTATATTTAAAAGATATGAAAGCTAAAAATAGTGGAAAAATTCTAAATGTAGCATCAATTGCTGGATTTATGCCAGGACCACTAATGGCAACATATTATTCAACAAAAGCTTATGTAGTAAGACTTTCAGAAGCGATTAGAGAAGAATTAAAAAAAGAAAGTTCAAAAGTACAAATAAGCATCTTATGCCCAGGACCTGTAGATACAAATTTTAATAAAGTAGCAGATGTTCAATTTGCACTAAAAGGTTTAAGTAGTGAATATGTAGCAAAATATACAACAGATAAATTATTCAAAGGAAAATTTTATATTGTGCCTGGCTGGAAAATCAAACTAGCCAAATTCGGAGCAAAAATTGCTCCAAACGCACTTGTTGCAAAGATTTGTTATAATATGCAGAAGAGAAAAATATAGACAAGAAAAGCCTTTTTTATGAAGGGCTTTATTTTTTTAAATAAAAATGAACCAAAAAGAAAAAAGAATAGTCTTAATAATAGGAGGATGAAAATGTCAGATTTAGAAAAAGCCATGGCAGGAGACAAAGAGGCATTTAGTAGAATAATAATTCAAAACAAAGAATCTATGTATAAAACAGCAATAGTAATATTGAAAAATGAAGATGATGCATATGATGCTTTACAAGAAGCATTAATAAAAATGTACAGCAATATAAGTAAATTACAAAATAAAGAAATGTTCAAATATTGGAGCAAAAGAATAATCATAAATAGTTGTTATGACCTTATAAATAAAAACAAAAAAGTTGTAAATATAACAACGAAACTAACAGAAAACTATGATGAAACAGTAGAAGATAGCTATAATTGTGAAGACGAACTTGTAAAAATACTTGAAAATATCGAACCAGATTTAAGATTAACAGTAACATTATATTATTATGATGAATTGTCAATCAAAGAAATATCAAAAGTTTTAAACATTCCAGAAGGCACAGTAAAGTCAAGACTAGCAAGGGCAAGAGGAAAATTATATGATATATTAAAAGGAGGTGAAGAAAGTGGACAAAAGTGATGAAGAAAAAGATTTGTACATAAAATCAAAAATTAAAGATGGACATATACCAGAAAAAATTGATAACTTATTTAATAATTCAATAAATTTAGAAAAAGAGAGGGGAATTAATATGAATATTAATGAAATAAATGAACCTCAAAAGATAAAACCAAAGAAACTTTGGGTAAAAAGAACTATAGCAACAGCTGCATGTGCAGTAATAGTACTTGGTGGTGGAAATATATATGCAACAACACAAGGATATGAAAACATATTTTTTATGATTAAACATTTAGTGACAAAAGATGAAACAGTACATAATGATAAATCAGATATATTATCAGACAGAGATATAACAATATCATATGAAACAATCAATCTAACAGAAAATATTGTAATGCAAGTTCAAAAGATACAAATAAATGGTAAAGAAGCTAAACTAATATTAGCGATAAAAGAAAAAGAAGCAGAAAATAGTGATGAAGTTGTTCCTTTAAAATATGAAGTATACAATTCTGAAAACAAAATATTGTGTTCACAACTTAGCTCAAAAGGAGACAATGAATCTACATATACAGAAGAATTGAATTTGAAAAATTATGACACATCTGAAGGTAAATTAGTATTAAAAATATTTAAAGCTAATGGCGATGAAATTACAACTTTAAGAATTGATGTTGAAAATAAAACAATTGAAGTTGAAGATGCAGAAGAAGCTCTTCAAAAAATTTCTGAAACAAAATTAAAGAAATTCTTGGGAGAAGTTACAGGAACTACATGCTTAGATATTTCAAATATAGAATATTGTGCAGGAATATATACAGCAACATTTACATATGCAAAACTTCCAAAAGACACATTTAAAATAGACATGAATAAAATTGATATTTACCAAAGTACTATAACATTTAAATTAGATAATACAGAATTTAAAGAAATAAAATTAAGTACAGGTGTTATAATATCCAAAGCAGAAACATCTGGTGATGAGAAGAATGAGACAGGAACAACAGATAAAAATAATAATAACAACAATAACACTTCAAATACAGGTTCAGATATTTTTGAAGAAATAAAAAATAAATTTGTAGGAAAATGGAATTATGCTTATATGACAGGAAATGAAGCATTACCTAAAATATCAGACATATATGGAGAAGATGTAAAAATTCAATTAACCTTGAATGCGGACGGAACATTTGAAGAATTGCAAAATGGTAAAACATATACGGGAACTGAAAAAGGAAAATATGAACAAGTAAGTGACTCAATGATAAAAATGACTTATACAGATAATTGTGTAGTATATGCAATGTATCAAACTAACATGTTTGGAGAAACAATATTAACACATATCTCAAAAAATAATCAGATGATGTACGAATGCTACTTACCAGAAAATGCAGAGGCAAATACAAATAGAACAACATATGTAGGGGAATGGTGGAGAACCTATAATGTAGACCATGACGAAGATAAAGAATTGAAACTTGTACTTGGACCAACAGGACTATATGAAAAAGTAGATACAAATAATAGAGTTTTAGAATCAGGAAGATATACAATGCAAAAAGACAATATGTTCAATAAAATTGTATTAAAAAACAACAATGGAGAAGAAGAATTACTATATTCAAATGGAACTGGTGTAAGAACATTACATTATAGCAAGGGAAGACAAGTTTATAAAAATGCAGAAGATATAAAATAGTGTGAAAAGGTTGGAAAATAATTATAATAATATAATTCTTTTCCAACCGGATTCTCACTTTGAGAAAAGAAGGAGATAAAAAATGGAAAAAAAGAAATTAAGTATAGGAACAGTAATTATATTATTAGTAATAGTTGCTGTAATAGCAGTAGGTGCAACTTATATGATTACAAAAACAGAAAAACAAAACACAAATTCTAATGGAGTAGAAAATAATTCTGAAAGTTTAGACACAGCCAAGACAGAAAATGAAAATAAAACAACAAATACAACTGCAGATATAAAATCAAATACGAATTCAAATACAAACACTACTAATAATATAGGTAGTACATCAAAAACAGAAGAAAATAAATTTTCAGAAGATACAATAAAAAAATCAATACAATCATATTTAAATTTAGTAGGAAAAAGAGATGGTTCTCCTAGTGGAATGTTACAAGAACTAAAATTAATGAAAGAAGAACCAGATGGCAATCCAGACAATGACAACTATAAAAAAACAAACATTAAATGGTCAACATTTAAAAGTGCAATGATGAATTATATGACAGAAGAATGGTTTAATTCAAACGGAACACAAGGATTAAAAGAAGTTAATGGCATAGTATATTACTTTGATGGAGGATCAACAGGAACTGAATATGAAGTAGAAAGCATTACAATAAAAGGTGATTATTCAGATGCAGAATATATTGCTAAAGTAAACAATATAGCACTTGATGGTTCTAAAGAATCAGAAGATATTGAATTTGGTGTAACAAATCAAAACGGAAAATGTGTTATATCATATTGTGACTTATAATTAAAAAAATTCATACTTTAAATGGTATGAATTTTTTTAATACCAATATAATAAATGAGAGGAGGAAGCACAATGATAAAAATGAAAGAATTACCATATCCATTAAATGCATTAGAACCATATTACAACCAAGAAACATTAGATATACATTATAATATTTTATATAAAGGGTATGTAGATAATACAAACAAAACCAAAGAAAAGCTAGAAGATGCAAGAAAAACAAATGATTTTACAAGTATAAAATGTTTAGAAAAAGATTTAAGCTTTTTTGGGTCAGGAGTAATCTTGCATGAATTATTTTTTGAAAACATGGGGCCAGCTGTTCCAACAAGTCCAGATAATAATCTAATGGAACAAATAATTAAAGACTTCGGAAGTTACGAAAAATTTAAAGAACAATTCACAGAAAGTAGTAAAGTTGTGGAAGCTTCTGGTTGGAATTTGTTAGTATGGGTACCTGATTTTTGTAAATTAGAAATTTTACAATGCGAAAAACATCAGAATTTAACTCTATGGGGATGTAAACCATTACTAGTTTTAGATATGTGGGAACATTCATATTTTTTGCAATATAAAACTAAAAAATCAGATTATATTAATGCATTTTGGAATATTGTAAATTGGAATGAAGTAAATAAAAGGTTTAAAAATATAGCCACTTAACGTTTGTTAAATGGCTATATTTTTTGAAGGAATCTTATAGGAAAATATCAATAATTTCACATCAAAGTAAAAAATGTAATGTAGTGTTACAATAGATGTGAAACAAAAATAATATAGAAAAAAAGTGATT
>OGCQ01001195.1_pt1 | contig 33731 bp, 31 predicted proteins | sample 1570161 | NCBI WGS metagenome assembly OGCQ01 (sample SAMEA4384402, study PRJEB24528) | human gut metagenome | reverse complement strand
CTTGCTTGCTTGCTTGCTTGCTTGCTTGCTTGCTTGCTTGCTTGCTTGCTTGCTTAAAAATTATACCTCCTGCCAACATAATCCGTCAAGTTCCTTTCTGCATAATACAATACAAATTTACTATATAATAAGCAATTTGTCAACATGCAAATTAACAGATTCTGCAAATAAATTTATGAACTATCCGTCTCTTAACCAAATTAAATTCTTACCTGCGCTTGAGCATTACATCCTGCTCATACTTTTTAAGGTCGTCTATCCAATCGGTACCCACGGGCACTCCCCTCTTGAGGCAGAGATAATCCCATACAGCGTTGACGGGAAGATTCTTAAATTCATCCAAAAGCGCCAAGCGCAAAGTAAAGTCCTCCTGCTCCTCAGCTTTAAAGAGCATTTCACTAGGCTCTACAAGCGCGGTTATAAGCGCTTTTCCAGCAGCGCGCATGCCTATTGTCCAAGCGGCCACACGGTTAATGGACGCATCAAAGAAATCCAAGCCCATAAAGAGCTTATCTCCCTTATAAAGCTGACCGCGCTTAACCTCCTGCATAATCCCCGTCAAATCCTCGCATTGCAGAAGCACATGGTCGCTGTCCCAGCGCACGCCGCGGCTGATATGCAAAAGCAGAGTGTCTACAAATTTATAAACAGAGGAAATTTTATCTATAATGCTTTCGGTAGGATGATAATGGCCCGTATCCATGCACACGCCTACGCCATGAGTAGCGGCGTAAGCCAGATAAAATTCATGCGAACCAACAGTAAAACACTCCACGCCTACTGCAAAAAGCTTGCCCTCCAGCACGTCCCGAACATTTTTCTTATCATATTTCTTCTCCAGAATCTGGTCGAGAGAATCCTCAAGATAATTGCGGTAAGCAAAACGATTAGCCGGAATATCCTTAAGCCCGTCGGGCACCCAAATATTATTTGTACAGGTCTGTCCGGTTTCAGCCGCCATATCGTTGGCAATTTCGCGCGCTCCTTTTCCGGCTTCTATCCAGAAATCTCTGGTTTTCTTATCCGGACTGGCTATGGAGAATCCGTTATTCATCATAGGATGGGTAAAGAACGAACAGTTAAAATCCAAACCATATCCGTTTTTCTTAGCCCAATCTATCCATTTGCGAAAATCCTCCGTCGTTACCTTTTCACGCGGAGTAGTTCCCGGCTCGCCATACATGGAATGCAGATTCACCTTGGGCTTAACGGGAGAATAGGAAAACACCTTATCTATATCGGCGCGCATTTCCTCGCCGTTGCGTGCGCGTCCGGGGTAATTGCCAGTTACCAGATTCTGCGAAACCGCGTTGGTATTTTCAAATCCCATTACGTCGTCCCCCTGCCAATTATGCAGAGAAATAGGAATTTGTTCAAATTCCGCAATAGCCTTGTCAGTATCTACGCCATAAGCTGCAAAAGTCTTTTTTGCGTCGTCGTATGCGCGCAGCACTTGTTCATTATCTCTTTTGTTCATATATTTCCCTCCTAATTAAAAAATCAAATACACACTCAATAATATATACGCAGCATCGGGCCGACTGCATTTTATTAAAAACCACAGACCGCAAAAAAACTAAAAACGCATGTGCGTACATATATATTGTGGCTATGAAATAGTTTACTAAATTTTTTCCTTTTTAGCAAGAGGATAATTGCAATTTTCATTCTTTATTTTATGTGTTTTTTCTCGCGCGGTTCTATACGGCCTTGATGGTAAATTGACGCCGCCGGGAAGAAGCTTCCCGGCGGCCAGGGGCGCGACGCAGGGCGAGCGTTCCCGCTCGCCCTGAAGCCGGGCTCCGCCCGGCTGTTGCGGCCTGCGGCCGCAACCGTCGCGCCCCTTTGCGCAGGCGGCAGCTAGGCGTTTTTGCAGGCTGAAAGCCTGCAGGGCCGGGCGCAGCCTGGCCAGCGGCCGTAGGCCGCAAACGCCCACCCGCCGCCTGCGCAAAAGCCTTTTAATAACCTAAAGCCGGACGCGTATACCAAAAAACAGCGTCCGCGCTTTTTATTATTGCCAGCGCGCAGATTTTAGTATATAATTACTAACATCACAATAGCCCATGAAAACAGGCATAAAAACAGCAAGGAGATAAAACGTCACATGAACAAAAGAATTTTGGCGGCAGTTTTTACAGCCGTCTGCCTTTTAAGCCTTACATCCTGCTTTGGACAGGGAAGCGGGAATGCCGCGCCCACCGCTATAGCCATCACTCCCCCGGCTGAATCTGAAATTATATCCTATTTTGATAAATTTGATATAGATATACTTTCCGCCGAGCAGTCCGCCCTGAAAAATGAAATTACCGTTCGCCTGGAGAACGAGGAAGCCTATTCGGAAATGAGCACCGTAATAAAATTAACAAGCCGGATGCAGAACGGTACTCTTACTGCCCGTTGCGAAACAACAGGCCGCGCTTTTGAAAATGATTCCTCAGTACTGTCCTATTACGATGGCAAGACAGCTTATTACCAAAGCGATAAGAGCAAGCAAAGCATGACTCCAGAGGAGTTCAAGCAGTCCGCCTATATACTCCCTTTTATTAAAGATAAAATAAACGAGGATAATTTGGAGAATCTTAAAGGGTTGGAATTAGAAGGAGTCTCTACATATTACTTTACTCTTAAGCCCGAAGCCGTAGATTTTAAGCCGCTTCTGGGAGACTCAAAATTTGATTTATCAGAGAACGCGTCCATAAGCATCAAAATGTCCGAGGGCAAACCCGAAATCCTAACTGTTTCGGGAACAGGAAAATATACCGCCGCTGACGGTGCAGAATACCAGGCCGTTATTACCGTTTCGGTTCAATCTATGCAGTTTGAAGCAGAAAATCTGCTGCCGCCTGAAAATTTAAACGAATATAAGGATAAAAACGCTTGACGGCAAATAAAAAACGTAGTATCATTATTTAGCAAAGCAGAAGCCGCCCGCTTCTCACCTTCCGGCCGCAGGAGCCAGGATTGGTTTTGGCAAACAGTTTATGTTTTTTCATGCGGGTAGTTTTTGCTGCCCGCATATTTTTTTGGGAGGTGCATGAGCATCAACGAAATTCTTATTAATGATGAAATAAGAGAAAAGGAAGTGCGCGTTATTTCCTCTGAAGGCGAGCAGTTAGGCGTTATGAATACCCGCGCCGCTATAGCTATGGCTGAAGAAAAGGGCTTAGACCTCTGTTTAATAGCCCCTAAGGCCGCGCCGCCCGTCTGCAAAATTATGGATTACGGCAAATATCGCTTTGAAATGCAAAAGCGGGCCAAGGAAGCCCGCAAAAACCAAAAAACGGTTTCTCTGCATGAAATCCAGCTTTCTGTAACCATTGAAGAGCACGATTTAGGGGTTAAAGCAAAAAAAGCGCGTGAATTTCTTTCTGAAGGAGCCCGAATAAAGGTTTCCATAAGATTTCGCTCCCGCCAGATAACCCGACCAGAAAAAGGCCTGGAGGTTATGGACGCTTTCTTTGAATTATTGAAAGACGTTGCTAAAATGGAACGAAAGCCCGTGCTTGAAGGCCGGAATATGATTATGATATTGGTATCTCAATAAAATTACTCAAGGAGGACACACACTATGCCTAAGATGAAAACACATCGCGGAGCTGCAAAACGCTTCAATTTTACTAAGAGCGGCAAGGTAAAGAGGGCTAAATGCATGAGGAACCACTTCCTTTCGCGCAAATCGCCCAAGACCAAGCGCGGACTGCGTCAAAACGGCTATTTAGAGGGCGCTGAAGCCATTAATGTTAAAAAGCTTATTCCGTATAAGTAATAACCCATATTAGGAGGTAGAACAAAATGAGAATCAAAAGAAGCGTAAACGGCAATAAAAACCGCAGAAAGGTATTAAAGCTTGCAAAGGGTTATTACGGCGCTAAGAGCAAGCAGTTCAGAGTAGCCAATCAGGCTGTTATGAAATCTCAGGCCTACGCCTACATAGGCCGCAAAAGAAAGAAGAGGGATTTCCGCAAGCTTTGGATAACCCGCATTAACGCCGCGGCGCGCATAAATGGTCTGAGCTACAGCAGACTGATTCACGGCCTTAAAAACGCCGGCGTAGAAGTAAATCGCAAAATGCTTTCCGAGCTGGCAATTTATAACGCTGAGGCATTCGCCTCGCTGGCTGAGACCGCAAAGGCTAATCAATAATTAAGACACCTTCAGCGTGACGATTTTCGCCGCGCTGAATTTATTTATGCCATGAAAGAAATAAACAGCGTTTCAAACGAGCTTATAGCAAATCTAAAAAAGCTCAAATTAAAAAAATACCGCAGGGAACGAGGCTTATATCTCATAGAAGGGCGCCGGCTTGTAACGGACGCCTTGGCTTTAAAGGCGCCCATTACAATGCTGCTTGTTCTTAATACCGCGCTGGACTTCTTTAATCAGGCAATAAACAGCGCTCGGCAGTCCGGAATAGAAATTATATGTGTCTCTAAAAGCGTAATAGCTGCGCTGAGCGAAACTATTTCTCCTGAGGGCATAATCGCTGTCGCCCAAGCCAAAACTGCTCCTATTCAAACAGGCGGCCCGCTAATTGCCCTGGACCGCATTCAGGATCCCGGAAACCTTGGAACCATAATCCGTACCTGTGATGCAGCCGGATTGGGCGGAGTTCTTCTTAACGAGGGCTGCGCGGAACTATATAATCCCAAGGTAGTGCGCAGCGCCATGGGTTCCATTTTCAACGTACCAATAAAAAGCTGCTCCGACTTTAAGGCCGAGCTAATGCTGCTTAAAGGCGAAGGATATACTATTGCCGCAGCAGCGCTAGGCGGCTCAGCGTTCTATCAAACCAATTTGCCCCGGCGCACCATACTGCTTATAGGCAACGAAGGCAGCGGAATAAGCTCCGAGCTTCTATCTATCGCGGATATTACAGTAACCCTTCCAATGCATGGAGGCGCGCAGTCCCTAAACGCTTCCATAGCGGCGGGAATAATGATATATGATATCTGTTTTAATGTGCGGCGTCAAGAATAACCGCCGACTGAATCTATAATATATAAAAAACACAAGGAGGCATTATATATGTCCGGACACAGCAAGTGGGCTAATATAAAGCATAAAAAGGAAAAAACAGACGCTCAAAGGGGCAAAATATTTACTAAAATCGGCCGCGAGCTTTCCATAGCTGTACGCAGCGGCGGTCCCGATCCCGCAGTAAACACTAAGTTGGCAGACGTCATAGCTAAGGCTAAAGCTAACAACATGCCTAACGAAACCATAAGCCGCAGCATAAAAAAAGCGGCCGGTGAAGGAGACGCAGCCAATTATGAAGAATTAACCTACGAGGGCTATGGTCCCGCCGGCGTAGCTGTTATATTGGAAATACTTACTGATAACCGCAACCGTACCGCGGGAGAAATGCGTCATATATTTGATAAGGCCGGCGGCTCCATGGGTGCAACCGGATGCGTAGGCTGGATGTTTGATAAAAAAGGCGTAATAGTTATAGAACGGACTCCCGACACAGACGAGGACGAGCTTACCATGCAGGCTATTGAGGCAGGCGCGGAGGACATAACTCCCCAGGACGATGCGTTTGAAATATACACATCGCCCGAGGAGTTTTCAAGCGTGCGCAAGGCCCTGGAGGACGCCGGATACGTATTCTTAAGCGCCGAAATAGACCGCATACCTCAGACTACCGTCAGCGTAGACGATGAAGCCTTAAAAAAAGTAAACTGGATGCTGGATATGTTTGAAGATAACGACGACGTACAGAACGTATTCCACAACGCGCTGCTTCCCGAAGAAGAATAACGGCGTCGTATTTCACGAAAGGACGGTTTTATCCATGGATATAATTACCGCTGCCCAAAATGCAAAACAGCTTGCCCCCGCAATGGCCCAATTAAGCGGAAAGCTTAAAAACGCGGCTTTAATGGAAATATCCAATGCGTTGAAAAACAACGCTCAGAAAATATTTGACGCTAACCGTCAGGACTTAGAGCAAGCTCAGAAAGAGCAGCTTGCCGCGCCAATTATAAAGCGCCTGACCTTTAATCAAAGCAAGCTGGACGAGGTTTTAAACGGACTGGAAAGTCTTATAGGACTGGAAGAGCCTGTAAATAAAACGCTGCTTGCACGCAAGCTGGACGAAGGTCTGGAATTGTACCGCGTATCCTGCCCCATAGGGGTTATAGGCGTTATTTTTGAATCCCGTCCCGACGCGCTGGTGCAAATAAGTTCGCTCTGTCTTAAAAGCGGAAACTGCGCTCTTTTAAAGGGAGGCAGCGAAGCCTCAAAAACCAATCGCGCGCTTTTCAGCGTTATCAGCGCCGCAGCAATCAGAGCAGGAATCCCGCAGGGAGCAATGAGTCTGTTAGAAACTAGACAGGATGTAAAGGGCATGCTGTCTCTGAGCGATTACATAGACCTTATAATTCCCCGCGGCTCAAATCAATTTGTAAAATATATTATGGACAATACCTCCATACCGGTTATGGGACATGCAGATGGAATATGCCATACTTACGCGGATAAATACGCCGATATAGACATGGCCGTTAAGCTTATAAAGGACGGAAAAACTCAATATGTATCGGTATGCAACGCAACTGAAACTCTGCTTGTGCATGAGGAGATAGCTTCTATTCTCCTGCCTATAATAAAGCGCGAGCTGAATAATGTTGTATTGCTCGGCTGTGACAAAACAAGAAAAATAATAGACGTAATACCGGCGTCAGAGGAAGATTGGCATACTGAATACCTTGATTACAAGCTATCCATTAAAATTGTAACCTCCATTACAGAGGCTATAGACCATATAAACAAATACGGCTCCAAGCATACCGATTGTATAATAACCAACAGCGAACAGCGCGCCGCGTTATTTATGAACGCCGTAGATTCTGCAAATGTATTCTGGAATTGCTCTACCCGTTTCTCCGACGGCTTCAGATACGGCTTCGGCGCCGAGGTAGGCATAAGCACCAATAAGCTGCATGCTCGCGGGCCCGTAGGACTGGAAGGACTGTTAAGCTATAAGTATAAGCTTATAGGTTCGGGCAATATTGTAGCTGATTACGCGTCAGGCAAAAGAAAATTTCAACACTCGGATATAAAAAAAGTTTGTCCTTTCTAAGCGCTGAAAACATATTGCTTTACCGCCGCTGAAAATTTGCGTGCCGGCGTTCTGCGCCGGCACATATGCATGTTTAATCGGGGCGGGGCGGCGTTTGGCAGGCATAGCCTGCCTGTGCGGTTTTTCAGCCCGCACGGCGGCCGTAGGCCGCAAACGCCGCCCCGCCCCGATTAAACATGCACACAAGGCTAAAAATAAAAATTTTGGCGCCCGAAGGGCGCCAAAATAGAGAGGCCCTGTTTTTTAGGGAAAGCTTATGCTTTCCCTAAAAAACAGGGCCTCTCAAGCCCGGCCTTTGGCCGGGCACTAAAGCTAACGCGTAAAAAGCGTACAGCCTATCTCTTTAAAATATTCTATTTTGCGCTCTATAACCGAAGGTTCACAGCCAAGCCTTTTAGCAAGACATTCCTTACAAAGGCATCTGGCCGCACCTCTATCCACCAAACGCCTATATATAGCAATTTCATCAATATTAAGCTGTTTAGCGCATTGAAAGCAGGCCGCCACTTTAATCCTTAACCGCCCTTGCCCTAAACATTCTGCATCCATGCCCTTCAACAGAACCGGCAAACTCTATGCCGCCAAACATAGACTGTTCTTCGCCCGTCCAAAGGTCAGTCAGAATAAGTCGTTTTCCGGAAGTCCTGCCAAAACCTAAATCAGCGGCAGAAAAAGTCATAAAAGCAGCGTTATCCTCCATATTAAACAGGCCAATGGCAAAATCACCGTTGTTTAAGAGCTTAGCCCAAATATAAGCCTTGAGATCATAAAGCTCATGACCGCCATGAAGCAAAAACGGCTGCCTGCCGGCTGGATCCTGATTAATGGCTATCACATTCTTATTAAGCAGAATACTCTTAGTTTCCTCGCTCATAGACCGAATATCGCATCCAATCATAAGCGGCGAATTAAGCATAGCCCAAAGCGAAAAATGCGTTTTATATTCCTCAAATGTACAGCCGCTTACGCCAACATTTCCGCCGCCGTTCATACCTACTACCAGCATATCCATATCATTAAAGCAACCCAAGCCATTATAGGGCTGCAATTCCAGCTGCTGCATATAAATATCCTTAATGCTGCCCCATGAATCGTTAATATCTCCAGTTGAACGCCACATGGACGCGCCAGTAGTTTTTATCCATTTATATGTGTCCTCTTTACCCCAGCTGCACGCGCTGAAAAGTATATCTCTGCCGCAGCTGGCCAGCGCCGCGCCCATTCGGCGATAAGTATACTCCGCGCTTAAAGCTGCGGGCCTGTGACAGAAATCATATTTCAATAAATCTACATCCCACGAAGCAAAGGTGTCAACGTCCTCAAATTCATAATCATAGCTTGCCGCGGCGCCCATACACATCCTGTGGCCGGATGAAGTATACATGCCAAATTTCAAACCCTTTGAATGCACGTAATCGGCAACCGCCTTCATGCCGTTCGGAAATTTTTCAGGGTCAGCCGTGAGCCTGCCATCCTGCCCGCGCTCATTTTCAGACCAGCAGTCGTCAATGCATAAATACTCGTATCCAGCATCCTTAAGTCCCGTTTCTATCATAGTATCGGCTATTTCTTTAATAACCTGTTCATTTATATTAGTGCCGAGAGTATTCCAGGAATTCCAGCCCATAGTAGGAGTAAGCTTTATCATAAGTTTATATCATCCTTTCATATGCTAAAATTGAGATTAAATAATAGCATAGACTGATTATAAATGTCAATATTAATTTTATTTTATATAAAACAAATCAAAATTCAGTTATATAATTAAATACGAATTCACTAAAGCATATCTCTTCCGCCTCAATTCTCAATCATAATAACTGATAAATTTAGGAGCTTTGGGCTCCAAGGAAACCTCTTTGGCTGAAGACTTAATTTTCCTGCAATAAGTTTTATCTCCGCATTGAGCAAATAAGTAACCGCCGCTTATGGTCAACCGCCGCGGAGTCTCATTTTTCGGAAGAGGCAGAATAAGATCGATAAGCCCATATGAACGAATACATTGAACTCCCAATTCTGTAGCCGCAAACACCCGGTCATTGCAATCAACGCAAATATCATACGCGCCGGGACTGGTAAATTCAGTAGGCATATGAAGGGAAGAGAAAATTTTAATATCCCTGAGGCCTCTGTCTTCGCAGATTGTAGCAACGTAAATACATCCCTTGGAGGAATCCGCTATATATAATCTCCATAAATCTGAGGAAATTGCGATAGCAGATAAAGCTGCAAAACCTTCAGCCACGGTTTTTGCTTCTCCATTGGCACAATATATTATTCTGTTTTCCTTTATCTCATATATACCCGAATTAACTGCGGCCTTCTTTGAGTCAGATAATGCAATAGAACAGCTTTCTCTCCAGGGCTCATCATAAAATATAATCGCCTCAGCTCTCTTTGATAGCCTCTTCGCTTTAACAGGCGCCTTATCCCAATCCTTCCAGAGAAAGCGCAATATCTGCTCAGCCGTATTTACGTTATACATCCGGCTGCAATGTCCCTCCCCAGGATAAAACGCCCATTGATAATCATATCCCGCAAATTGAAGCGCATAATGTCCCTCCAACGCCGCGCAATATGAACTGCCAAAATAATCGTCAGGCTCATTTTCCGCATAATCAATAAAAACTCTTATAGGCTTAGTTTCAAAAAGCCTTATAAAAACAGGAGCCATATTACCTCTCGCCATTGCTGAAAAGGTCGGACTGCTTAAATATGCTCTGCGGAAATAATCATTTCTAAACCAAACGCAGTTCCACGAAGACATGCCGCCGGACGAACCTCCGCTTACCATATGCATATCAGGATTGTCCGATAAGTTCAAAGAATATTTTTCTCGTATATACGGAATAAATTCATCCACAAGAAAATCGGCATATTCAGAAGAAAAAATATCGTAATCATTAAAACGCATATCTCTTGGCATGCCGCCCGGCATTGAAGGATACATAACGCCCGGCGATAAACCTATTATAACGCAAGGAGGAGCCTCTTTGCTTTCGCACAATGTCGCCATTGCCTTAGCTTCCGCTTCGTTTAATCCATCATGCGTAATAAGGACAGCTAATTCCATTTCCTCCGATATATTCGGTACATAAATACAAAATGAATACAATGTGCCGCTGCGAATATTGGCGCTGGCATATTGCCCGTTATATTGAATATATTTCACGTCAGAACCCCTGTCATAATACATAAAATAATAGGTTGCAATAAAACAAAACGCCCGAAAAATTCGGGCGCCTAAGCTCAAAAAGCTGTCAGGCATTAGCTGTTATGGAATTATCCACAATAACCTTAACCTCTATTACATGCAAGCCAACCATGCTTTCTATGTTATCCCTGACTGTCTGCTGAACCTTTGCTGTCACTTCAGGAATAACCGAATCGTTAATAACCGCCGCTCTTATACTAACCTGCACGCCGTCGGCCATAACTGCTGTGCTTACACGCACATCCCGTATGCCCGCAACCGAACGGCTGTACTTTACTGCAAGGGCGGTAAGAGTAGCAAGGGTTATATGTATTGTGCCGTTATCGGTCACTTTAATAAGCGCCTGAGTCGGCTCCGGCTGCTTAGAAGCCACAAACATCATGCAAAACGCATATACCGCTATAAGAGCCCCTAACACAGTTATGAGCGCATTAGCCCATAAATTATCAGACAAATATTGCAGCGCCGAAGAAATATCTCCGGGAGTTATAGCGCCCCAGCAGCATAAAAGCAGCGCGATAATAATCGCTATAAGCATAAGAGAAAGCAAAACTATAAGCGCTCTCTGGCCAGCCTTTAATTTCATCTCCAGCTCCGTTTCCGCGGCAATTCATAAGTAGATTTTATACGCCCGGCATTCCGCGCCGCCCGGTTAATATACGCCGGCTTAACCATTAGCTTTATTTCAGCCTGGGCACGTCCTTAGGCTCCTGCGCTACGTTTACACCCTGAACATACACGTTTACTTCCACAACATGCAGGCCCGTCATGGTTTCAACTGCCTTTTTAACATTTTCCTGAACCTCAAAGGCCACCTTATGAATCTGCACGCCGTAATCCACTATTACGTTGAGATCAATGGCGGTTTCCTCCGTTCCTACTTCTACCTTAACTCCCTTAGTAAGATTCTTACGGCCCAGCAATTCCGCAATGCCGCTGGAAATACCTCCGCTCATACCCGAAATCCCGGGGATTTCAGTAGCAGCCAGGCCAGCTATAATAGCTATAACATCATTGGCATAAGAGATTGTGCCCGCTTTATTAGTAGCTTCTTCAATATAGTTAATTTCATTGTTTTCAGACATGCGTTATCACCTCAAAATTTTTTATTATGTTTATTTTATCAGATATTAATGAAAATTTCAACGTATTTATATAAATTTTTTAATAAGCGAACCCGCGCCTAAGCTCAATCTATTATAACCCGAAAGACGCGGGCCCATTCACTTACTCCCTGCAAAAAAGCTTCTTAAGTATTCCGCGAAGAAAGATAGGCGCCCTGAAACAGTAAATCCTCAAATTAGTCCACCTCCTAGCCGCGCACAAGCACGATGCCGAAAACTATAAGAGCGATTCCCAGCAGGGTAAGCCACATCCAAACGGGAACGCAGCATATTACTATAATCACGCCCAGCAATATTAGTAAAAGGCTGATTATCCTGGCTGCGTTTCCCCCGCAGAAGCCCGCCACAATTATCCCCTGCCTTTCAATAACCTGGGGCCGAAACGCCCCTACGCTATTATAATACGCAGGAAGCATAAATGCTGTTACTTATTGCTGCGCAGCCTGGCTATGGCTTCAGCCGGATTCGGCGCGGAAAACACGGTATTGCCCGCTACTATAACATTTGCGCCCGCATTTAATATATCGCCGATATTTTCAAAATTCACCCCTCCGTCTATTTCCAATTCTATATTCCTTCCGCTTTTCTCTATCATATTGCGTACCCGTTCAATCTTAGGCAGAACGGCTGGTATGAATTTCTGTCCTCCAAAGCCCGGATTGACCGACATAAGCAAAATCATATCCGCCAAATGCAGAACATACTCGGCCGCACTTTCATGAGTGGCAGGATTAAGCACAATACCCGCCCTAACCCCTTTGCCTTTAATATAAGCCAAGGTACGCTCGGCATGCAGAGTAGCCTCGGCATGTATGGTTATAATGTCCGCACCCGCCTCTGCAAAAGCGTCAATATAACGCTCCGGCCTATCTATCATAAGATGTACATCCAATGGAATATCCGCATGCTTCTTAATGCTTTTTATCATGGGAGGCCCGAAGGTTATATTGGGGACAAAAATGCCGTCCATAACGTCGCAGTGGATATAATCCGCTCCGCTGGCCTGCATTAATTCCACAGCCTGTCCCATAGCCGAAAAATCAGCCGACAAAATACTAGGCGCAATTTTAATCATATCTCTTCCTCCAGTTTTCTTCAGTTATTTTATAAAGACTTTTATATCTTTCATACCGTTCAGACGAAAGCTCGCCCCTGGCGACCGCCTCTTTCACAGCGCAGCCCGGCTCGTTTACATGCGAGCATCCCCTAAACCGGCAAAAAGGAGCATATTTATCAAATTCATAATACAGCGCCTTAAAATCCTCAGGCGGCATAAGCAGCTGCTCCAGCAGAGAAAAGCCGGGAGTATCTATAAAAAAACATTCGGGCGCATACTCCATAAGCTCGCATTGACGGGTAGTATGCCGGCCGCGGTCAGTTTTTCGGCTAAGCGCTCCCGTTTTTAATTCCGCGCCCTCTATAAGCCGGTTAAGCAGAGAGCTTTTCCCAACCGCAGACTGGCCTGCAAAGCAGCTTATGCCCCTGCCCAGAAGCGACCGCAATTCATCCATACCCCAGTCATGGACTGCCGAAACGCATACGGCGTCAATACCGCTTGAAGCGTACTGTTCCCTCAGCGCGCCGGCGCCCTGCTTGTCCATATCCGTCTTATTAATACATATGACAGGCTTTATATCAAAATTCCTGCAATAGCTTATTAAAAGGTCGGCCAAAGATAAATCGGGAGCGGGATAGACGGGAGAAAACACTATAACCAGCCGGTCTATATTGGCTACAGGGGGCCGAATCAATTCATTTTTTCTCTCCTTTATCCTCTCTATAAGCCAAAAGCCTCCCTGCGGCGGCCTCAAAAGAACTCTATCCCCTACTTTAGGCTCCAGCCCCTCCTTGCGGAATCTCCCCGCCGCCTTAGCCTGCAAACGTTCACCATTCAGGCTTATAAAATATGTTCCCGCCAGTATTTTATAAATTAGCCCCTCTGACATTTAGCCTCCCTAAAAAGTCAACTTCCTGACGTATTGGAGGAAAGCGACGGAGTTACCCTATTGCCTTCCTTATCGTAAAAATACATAGTATACGGCTCTCCGTACTGAAAGCCATCCTTATACACATATACCTGGCGCACCTCGGGCACACCCGTAGTCGCCCTGTAAACAAAGCTCTCGCTCTTGCCCGCAGGTATTGTACGGGCGTCTACAACTACTCGTTCGCTGCCCTTAAAGTAAATCACCTCATATGCGGCGTCCTGATTCATAACCGGGAAATTAACTGTAATTTCGCCCTCATAGGGATATGCTATATTCCCCTCCTGGTCATAAAAATACAAAGGGAAGCTCTCATACAGCTGCCCGTTTTTATATACATATACTGTATATTCCGCAGGCTCCGTCAGGCTGACCGAATAATTACATACCGCGTTCTCCCCTTTTACAACTGTGCGCTCTTCAATTAATTTTTCATTACCATTTGAATCTACATAAACCACCCGGAAGGAAGCGCTTTCCTCTTCATTATAAAGAGAATAAGCATACTCAAGATTAGCAGTATAAATGCTTTCCGGCCCCGTACTGACATATACTACCACCTCTATTTTATCGTCCATATTATATTGACTTAACGCCCCTGGCTCCTGACGGCATATGAGATTGGCCTCGACTGTGCTGGAAGACTCCCATCCCTTAATCCCTTTATAGATAAAACCGTTATCCTCCAGAAGCTGCTTGGCCTCAACAAGCGATTTGCCCGTTAAATCGGGCAGGGTCTTTTTAGGCGCTGCGCTTGCAATAACTATCTCCACAGACGAGCCCAGCAGCACATCGGTTTCGGGCAGTATGGACTGGGATACCACCTGTCCCACCTCATATTCGGAATTTTCCTCTTCAGTCACTTTAACCAGCACCAGTCCCATATTATTAAGAGTTTCCTCAGCCTGTTCCTTTGTAAGCCTGCGCAAATCGGGCATTTTTACATACTCCTCCTGCACGCCTACCTCTCTGGCCTCCACAGTTAATTCTACGACCGCATAAGGGCTGACGACTGTTCCCGCAGCAGGATTCTGCAGAGATATAAAAAGCTGTTCGCCGGGATTCAGAGAAACGTTATTCATCTTTTTCACGCGAAGATTCAGCTCCTGCAGCTCTGAAATAGCCTGAGCATATGTTTTATCCACTACTCCAGGAACAGCTATTTCGCCGCTGGGAGCCGGAGTTTCCGCAACATCGTTAGGAAGGCTTTGAGTTATCAGTACCGCGCCTACAATTAAAACGGCCAGAGACAATACTACGGCGGTAATAAGCAGAATCAGCTTTTTATGGAGCTGCTTTTTATTATCCGGCTCAGCCTTATCTTCATTCTTATGCTTGCGCACAGGCTGCACATTTTGCTCAGAAGGCTCTGAATCGCTTATCCTCAGCGCGCTTTCGCTTCGTTTAACGGCAGCCGCTATAACGTACCCTTGAGGGTCCTTAGCCGCTCCCTCCAAATCCTGCTTAAGCTCGCTAATGCTCTGATAGCGCAGAGCCGGATCCTTTGCCAGACATTTTAATATAATATCATTCAGGCATTGAGGAATATCAGGATTAACCTCCTTAGGCTTGCGCGGAAGCTGATTGACATGCTTCATGGCTACCGTTATAGCCTCGCTTCCGCCATAAGGCAATTTACCCGTGGCCATTTCATAAAGCACCACGCCCAGAGAATAGATGTCGGAGCGCTTATCCAGATGCATGCCGCGCGCCTGTTCAGGAGATATATAATGCACAGAGCCTACCACGTCTTTGCCCGCCATTGTCAGAGTATTCTGATTAAGCACCCGAGCAATGCCGAAATCCGCTACCTTAAGCGTGCCGTCAACAGAAAGCAGAATATTCTGAGGCTTTATATCCCGATGTATTATATTGTTTTCATGGGCGTGCTCCAAGCCGTCGCATATTTGCAGAGCGGCGTCAATAATTTCCTCAAAGCTCAGACAGCCCTTAGCCTTTATGTACTCCTTTAAAGTAAGGCCGTCCACATAATCAGTCGCTATATAGTACCGACCGTCCGCCATCTGGCCTACGTCCAGAATATTTACAATATTGGGATGAGACAGATTGGAAAGAGTATGCGATTCGCGCATAAACCGGTCTATTTGTTCGGGATTATCTACAAATTCTTCCCTCAGCACCTTTACGGCTACCAGTTTATTGGTACTTAAATCCCGCGCTTTATATACTATGCTGGTGCCCCCCGCGCCCAGTTTACATATTATTTCATATCTGCCGTTAATGGTATTTTCCATTAAAATCAACTCCTCACAGCTTCCGGCTCCCCGGAACAGGTTTTAAGCGCCCCCGCGCGTCCATTATTATTAAGACAAGGCGAATATCCGCCGTTAATACGGCCTTCAGCGCCTTTTTTGCAAATTTTAGCCCTCTCTGACTACACAGATAGCAGTTATATTATCTCTGCCGCCAGCCTCTTCGGCGGCGCTTACCAGCGCCTCTACATATTCGCCGCACGTACCCGGACGGGACAATATTTTTACCATTTCTGAACCCTCCAGCATATTTGTCAGCCCATCCGAGCAAAGCAGCAGCAATTCATTATTCTTCCAGGGCACCTGATATACGTCCACATTTATATAACGCTCTGTTCCCAGCGCGCGGGTTATCATATTCTTTTCAGGATGATGCTCGGCCTCCCGGGAGGATATAAGCCCCAGGGAAACCAGCTCCTGCACATAGGAATGGTCCACCGTAAGCTGACGAAGCTCACGGCCGTTAAATAAATATGCCCTGCTGTCCCCCACCTGAGCCAGATATATTATATCGTCGTATATATATGCGGCCGTAATGGTAGTACCCATATCCACATATTTCTTATCCGCGCGCCCGGCATTATATATAATCTTATTCGCTTCGGCTACTGCGCTTCTAAGCATTAAGGCTATATCTTCCTGAGGCAGATGCGAATTAATATATTCGCATACCGTACAAACCGCCAGAGTGCTGGCTACCTCGCCTGCGTTCCTGCCTCCCATGCCGTCGGCCACTATAAAAAGATTATCCGGACCGGCGCCCGGCCTGGGAACATGATAAAAATCCTGATTATTGCTCCGCACCCGGCCCACCACGCTTTTTACGGCATACTTCATACGTTCCCTCCCTTAATTGTCTGTCTTCTGAGCTGTCCGCACGCGCCGTTGATATCCCTGCCCATTTCCCGCCTTATAGTACACGAAATATTCAGGCTGTCCAATTCGTCCTTAAAGGCCTGCGCTCTTTTAATCGTAGAACCGTTAAGCGCTCTCTCGCTGACAGCGTTCATCCTTATAAGGTTCACATGGCACTGCATGCCCTTTAATAAGCCCCTAAGCCTGCGGGCATGCTCCCGGCTGTCGTTTACGCCGTCCAAAAGTATATATTCAAAGGTAACCCTTCGCCCTGTTTCTCTTATATAATATCTTGCAGCCTCTATTAAACGCTCCAATGGATATTTATTGGCTATAGGCATAATAGTCCTGCGCAGGGAATCCTCAGGCGCGTGCAGAGAAACCGACAGAGTCACATTCAGCTTAAGCCTTGCCAATTCCTCTATTTTTTCCGCCAGGCCGCAGGTGGAAACGGTAATATTCCTCATTCCAATATTCAGCCCGTCCGGGCAGTTAACCAGACGCAGAAATTTTATCAGGTTATCAAAATTATCCAGAGGCTCTCCGCTTCCCATTATCACTATATGAGAAATTTCCCTTTCTCCCTCCAGGCGCAGCTCGTTATTTACGCTAACAACCTGACCGTACATTTCGCCCGGAGCAAGATTCCTGACTAATCCCTCCAGCGTCGAGGCGCAAAATGCGCAGCCCATACGGCAGCCCACCTGAGACGAAATACAAAGGGTATTGCCGTAATTATATTTCATAAGCACCCCTTCGATTATATTGCCGTCCATAAGGCTGAAGAGATATTTACGGGTGCCGTCCAGACGGGAAACCAGCCGACTGTATATGCCGGCTCCACCCAGGGGATACTCTTTAAGCTTCTCGCGCAGTTCAAGAGGCAGATTGCTCATTTGTTCAAGAGGAGTCCCCTTAGACAACCAGTTAAAAAGCTGCCTGGCTCTGAAAGCAGGCTGCCCCCGCTCCTTCAAAAGCGCCTCCAGCTCTTCAATTTGCATATCCATCAGCGCCATAGTCAATTATCTTTCCTTATAAAACGAGCTATAAAAAAGCCCTCGGTATTATCTATATGCGGCAGCAATGAAATAAAATCCCCTTCCCGCCGCAAAAGAGCGGCCGGCGCATAATTATAAGCGCAATCCGCTTTAAAATCATTATGCTCCCTTAAAAATCGCTCTGCCTGAAACACGTTTTCCCTGCTTCTTATAGTGCAGGTAGAATAAATTAAAGCGCCCCCAGGCCGCACATACCTAGCGGCGGTATTTAATATCTCCCATTGAAGCCGCTCGGTTTCCGCCAAGCCCTCAGGCGTTAAACGCAGCTTTATATCAGGCTTGCCCGACAAAACCCCCAGCCCTGAGCAGGGCGCGTCCACCAGCACTAAATCAAACAGGCCCAGCTTAGGATTAAATACAGCAGCGTCCCATACGCAGGCATTAATTATATTCTCTGCGCCGCATCTTGCCGCGTTTGCTTTAATTAGCTGCACGCGGTGCTCGTATTTATCCAGAGCAACTATTTCGCCCGAACCCATAAGTCCGGCTAAACAGACGCTTTTCCCTCCCGGAGCCGCGCAGCAATCCAATATCCGTTGATTTTTTTCAGGAGCTGCTACATTACATACTAGCACAGATGGCTCGCTTTGAACAGAGCAAATTCCCGATTTAAATAAATTGTCCTGAAAAATTTTATTTCCCTTAATCAAAAAGACATCTTTATATAACAATCCCGGCTTATATTGGCAATTAAGCCTGTCCAGCTCCTTAATAAAAGCCTCGCGGCTTATACTTTTTATATCAAAACGGACGGCAGTATAATGCTCGGGCTGATACGCAAGCATTTTTTCAGTTTCCTCAAAGCCATACTCCTCTATACTCTCCTTTACCAGAAACTGAGGATAGCTGTATTTAACCGAAAGATATTCTTCAGGGCTTGCCGCTCTATCAGGCAGAGGCAGAGCGGATTTTGACCGTTCTATCGACCTGAGCACACCGTTTATATATCCCTTCTGAGCGCCCTTTCCTAATTGAGAGGCAAGCTGAGTCCATTCAGAGCATACCGCATACGCAGGAATATTCATAAATAGCAGCTGATATACTCCCAGACGCAGTATATCCTGCACTACCGGCCGCAGTCTGCCTCTGGCATACGCTTTTATAATATAATCAATATAAATAAGCTTATCCAGCGCGCCCATAACCGTAGCGTGCGTTAATTTTCGCTCCTCTTTGCCGCCCTGAAGCAGCTCCTTGGCCGCTAAATTGGAATATTTGCCCTGCCGCACTATGCTCTCAAACAGCCGGTATGCCTGCAATCTCTGCTCCATTAAAAATGATTTCTCCCGCTCTAATTTTTCAGCAGACAATTAACGCCCGCTGTTTAATACGGCGCCTGTTTCCAGGCGATGCCCGCGCAGATATTCTATATCGTCCATCATGCGCTGACCGGAAAACTGTATGCGCGATAAGCGCACGGCGCCTTCAGCCGCGGCTACTACAAGCCCGTTTTTAACGTCGGCCGCAAGCACCTGCCCTTTTACCGCGCCCGCCGGCCTTTCCAATCCGCTTTCTTCCGCCTTGCCTATCTTGAAGCGTTCTCCCTCTAAAAAGCAATATGCGCCCGGCCAGGGAGTCATGCCCCGCACAAAATTTACTATTTTACCGGCCGAGGCATTAAAATCCAACAGTCCGTCCTCTTTTTTTATCATAGGATAATAGCTGGCCTGAGCTTCATCCTGCTTTATCCTTTTAAGCGTACCCGCTTCAAGCTGCCTGAGAGTATCCAATAATGCCTCCGCTCCTAAAACGCTCAAGCGTTCAAAAAGCTCGCCCGCAGTTTCATCCGGGAGTATCTCCAATTCTTTTTTTAAAAGCATATCCCCCGTATCCAAACCGATATCGGTAAACATTGTAGTAACGCCCGTAACTTTTTCTCCGTTTATCACCGCCCATTGTATTGGAGCGGCGCCGCGGTATTTAGGAAGCAGGGACGCATGCACATTAATGCAGCCTAAAGGCGGAATCTCTAAAATCTCGCGTGAAAGTATCTGACCGAAGGCCGCCGTAACCATAAGCTCCGGCGCCGTCTTTTTCAAGGCAGCCACGCCCTCGGCCGATTTAATTCTCTCAAATTGATACACGTCCAGGCCTAATTCCACCGCACAGACCTTAACGGCAGGTTCTGACAGAGCCTTTCCCCTGCCCTTGGGCCGGTCAGGCTGAGTAAATACACCCGCAAGCTCATAACCGGCGGTTTTCAGCGCCCTTAAAGAGGGCACGGCAAAATCAGGCGTACCTAAAAACGCTATTCTCATTTTTCCTCCAGCTTGTCTGTAAAAAGCACGCCGTCCAAATGGTCAATTTCATGGCACATTGCCACAGCCAAATAACCCTGAGCCGTATATTTTATAAGCTGGCCATCGCGGTTATACGCCTCTACCACCAGTTTTGCCGGACGCCTGACCTCGCCGCGGCGTCCCTCTACACTAAGGCAGCCCTCTTCATTAAGCTGACTGCCGCTGCTCTTTTTTATTACCGGATTAATAAGCTCTATAAGCCCTATCTCCTCGTCTCCTATATCTATAACGACCACACGCCTGAGAATACCCACCTGCACCGCGGCCAAACCAACGCCGTCGTTAGCATACATGGTTTCCGCCATATCGTCCAAAAGGGTCAATATTTTCTGGTCAATTTTATCCACCGGACGGGATTTCTTTCTTAACAGCTCGTCGGGAGCTTTAATAATGTTTCTAAGCGCCATTTTTAATTACTCCTGTTTAAAATAAGTTAGACGGATTAACCTCTATATCCTTATAGAAATTATCCGTTTCAATTTTATCATAATGTTCAAACACCGCCTGTTCCGCCTTATCACATTCAGGCCCCGTGCGCAGCTTTATCAATACCTGCTGCCTGTACTGCCCTTTAATACGGCCTATGGGAGCGCTCATCATGGTAAGAAATACTACATTCTTCCATAGTCCTGCCTCGCGCAGACTCTTTGTCAGCTCCTGATATGAAAACATACATCCTCTTTTGGCCGAATCGTAATCCTCAGAGATAAAAAGCAGACGTATCAGGCGGGCGAAGGGCGGATAAAGCCCCTGCTTTCTCTGTATTATCTCTGTTTTATAAAAATTTTCATAATCATAATTGACCGCGTTGGCTATAGCGTAATGGCGCGGAGTATAGGTTTGCAGAATCACCCGCCCTGCGGCGTCAGCCCGGCCCGCCCGGCCGGCTACCTGAGTTATAAGCGAAAAAGTCCGCTCCCGGCTGCGATAGTCGGGAAGCTGGAGCATAGTATCGGCCGACACTATGCCCACCAGCGCTACGGCGGGAAAATCCAGGCCCTTAGCTATCATTTGAGTGCCTATCAGCACCTGCGCCTCTCTGCGCGAAAAGGCGGAAAGTATTTCCAAATGAGCGTTGCGCGTTCGGGTAGTATCGTTATCCATACGCAGCGTGGATACATTGGGAAACAATTTATTAAACTGCTCCTCCACCTTTTCCGTACCCGCTCCCATATGCTTTATAAATTTGCTTCCGCAGTAAGGACATACCTCAGGGTAAGGCATTTCATATCCGCAGTAATGGCAGCGCAGCCTGTTGCTGCCGGTACGCGAATTAACGCCGCTGAGATGATAGGTCATGGACACCTCGCAATTCGCGCACTGCACAGTCTTACCGCAGCTTCGGCAATTGACTATGGTAGAATGCCCTCGGCGGTTTAAAAAAAGAATCGCCTGATTGCCCTCGTCTATAGTCTGCTTAAGCGCGTCGAAAAGCAGACGGGAAAATATCGATTTATTTCCGGCGGCCAGCTCGGCAGTCATATCCGCCACTTCAATCTGAGGCAGAGGCCGGCCGTTTATGCGCTCGGTCAGCTCTATTATATCATAGCCGCCGTTTTTTGCCTCGTAATACTGTTCTACAGACGGAGTGGCGCTGCCCAGCACAAGCGCGCCGCCGCACAGCCTCATCCGCTTTTTGGCAACCTCTATGCCGCGGTAAGCCGGATGCCCTTCGGCATTATATGAATTTTCATGCGCCTCGTCAATTATAATAAGCTTCAAATTTTCGCAGGGCGCAAAAACCGCCGAACGGGCTCCCACTACCACTCTGGCCTCCGAAAGACGTATACGCCTCCATTCGTCATAGCGTTCCCCTGCGCTGAGCGCGCTGTGCAGCACCGCTACCCTTTCCCCAAAGCGCTGTCTGAAACGCTCGACAGTCTGGGGCGTAAGAGAAATTTCCGGAATTAGCATTATAGCGCTGCCCCCATGCTCCAGAACATGCTGAATAGCGCGCATATACACTTCAGTTTTGCCGCTGCCCGTTATTCCGTGCAGCAATACGTCTCTGCCCTCCGACATATTACGTATTATATGCTTCAGCGCCAATTCCTGCATGGGCTTTAAAGCATGCCATTTAACGGGCGCAGTAGAAAGAGATTCATACGGATTCCGCCTTATCTCCTCCTTTTCCAGTCTTATCACGCCGTGCTTTTCCAGCGTTTTAAGAGTGGTTCCCGCGCCTCCCAGCGCCTTTTCTATATCCGCGCAGTCCAGCCGGCCGTGGCTCATAAGCATGCTTATCGCCCTGCGCTGCTTTTCACCCGTGCGGCCGCTGGAAAGCACCTTCTGAAGCGCTTGCTCGTCTTCCGATAGAGACGCCATGGTTCTATACTTTTTATTTATACGGCCGCCCCGCATTTCGGCAGGCAAAAAGAGCCGCAAAATGCTGGCGCGCATACAATGATATTCCTGCGCCATCCATTTGGCAAGCTCAAGCTGATCGGGATTAAGCGCGGGATATTCATCGCACGCGCTTAATATGTATTTTAATTTTGCAGGATCCACGCTGGAGGTGGAGGCAGTATCCAGCACATAGCCTTCTATTGCTTTCCGGCCGCCAAAGGGAACTATAACCCGCATGCCCGGCTTTATCGTTTCCTCCAATTCCTGCGGCACGCCGTAGGTATATATCCTGTCCACGTCCTGATGCGCTATATCCGTAATAATCTTCGCGTACATCCAGCTTCCTCTACCGGCAGTTTACGCCTGATTTCCGTCCTGTGCATGATGAAAAGTATATTTATCCTGATAAAGCTCGTTTATAGCTATGATAACCGGCCTTACCTCCTTGCCCTCGCAGTCTATAAGGGGCTTAGCGCCGTCTATTATCTGCTTGGCTCGCTTTGAAACTACTGTTACCAGCTCGTATTTGCATTCAGCCTTAGTAAGCATCTGAGTAGTATTAGGACAATTCATAATCATATTCCTCCCTCTAAAAGTTCGCTTAATAACTCTTCATTGCGCTGCACTCTGCATTTTTCAGCAGTTATAACAGCCTCTATTTTAGATACCGCTTCTTCCACCTTATCGTTTGTAATAACGTAATTATAGCGGCTGATAAAATTCATTTCCTCATACGCGGCCTTAAAGCGCTCCATTATAAGCTCCGGCGCCTCACGGCCCCTCTCTATCAGCCTCCTATGCAGCTCCTCCATGCTGGGAGGCACCAGAAAAATAAATATCCCCTCTTCAAAGCGTTCCTTAACCTGCAAAGCGCCCTGAATATCAATTTCAAGTATAAGGTCGTCTCCCTTAAGAAGGGTTTGCTTTACATATTTTTTAGGAGTACCGTAATAATGTCCGCCGTATATTTGAGCGTGCTCCAAAAGCTCACCCTCGGCTATCATGCGTTCAAACTCATGGCGAGAGGTAAAGAAATAATCCCGTCCCTCCACCTCGTTTTTGCGTATTTCACGGGTAGTAACAGAAACCGAAACCTTCAGTTCCGGATGCTTTTCCCTTAAAGCCCGGCATATGGTGCCCTTGCCGCATCCAGACGGGCCTGAAATTACTATAAGCAGACCCTTTTTCATAATTCGGCCATTTCCTCCGCCTCTTCATCAGCAAAATCGTCTGAAAGCATGCGCTCGCCCGCCTTAGCCTCCATACGATGAGCAACAGTCTCAGGCTGTACAGCCGAAAGAATAACGTGATCGCTGTCTGTAATTATAACGGCGCGGGTACGGCGCCCATAAGTCGCGTCTATAAGCATGCCTCTGTCTCTGGCTTCCTGAATAATCCGCTTTATCGGCGCGGATTCCGGGCTGACTATGGCTATTATTCTTCCAGCGGAAACTATATTGCCAAAGCCTATATTAATCAGCTTTACTCCCATAACTATCCTCCAAAGCTACTCTATATTCTGCACCTGCTCGCGGAGCTTCTCCAATTCGCACTTAATATCCACGACGCGGCTTTGTATCTCTGTATCCATAGCTTTTGAACCTATGGTATTGACTTCCCTGTTTATTTCCTGCAAAACAAAATCCAGCCTGCGTCCCAGCGGGCCCTGCTGAGCCATATACGTCCGCATGCCGCTCAAATGCGCTTCAAGGCGCACCAATTCCTCATCAATAGCCAGCCTGTCCGCCATAATGGCAATTTCCTGAGCTAGGCGCTGCTCGTCCAGGGAGGAGTCCGCTAAAAGCTCCTCCATACGCCTGCGCAGCTTTAAGCCATATTCCTTAGCCGCGCCTTCGCTTTTAAGCTTGATTTGTTCTGTCAGCTTCTGCACCTCGTCCAGCTTTAAGAGCATATCTTTATATATCTTTTCTCCTTCGGCGGCCCGCATTCCTAAAATTTGACCGCACGCTTCAGCGGCGGCCTGCAAAGCCAGCTCAAGCACGGCCGAACGGTCCTCCTCGGCATATGTTACAGTCAGCACATCGTTCATGCGAGCAAGCAGATTTATATCAAACCCGCCTATGGCGCCCAGCTCTCTCAAAACGCCGAAAGCCTTAAGATACTGCCCGGCCAGCGCCTGATCCACGCTGACTGTTTTATTATCCTCCCTGGTGTTGCTATACTGTATGGATACCTCCAGATGGCCGCGGGAAATATACCCGCTTATACATTTTTTTATATCCTCCTCGGCAAAGCTCAGCGCTCTGGGCGAGCGGACAGTTATATCCAAAAATCTGTGATTAACAGATTTTATTTCCATGGTTATCTCTCTTCCGTCACAGCAAGCAACGCTGCGTCCGAAGCCCGTCATGCTTAACATGCCAACACCTCCATTCAATATATTATAGCACAGTTCCGCAATATATAAAAGCGTTTATTTTTATACGCGGCAGTTACCCTCAGTTTATATGAAACTGCGCGTCTTATATCGGGATAATGCCTTCATTTTCCGTATTATCCCCAATCGGCATACATCCCGTGGGCATAGATTTCATGCTTTGAAAATAATAAAATCCTCTCAGCTCGAGATATCCATGTCAGAACGCGTAAACATTGCGCCTTGCAAAGCGCGCTTGAACAGCACAAACCGGATATGCCGGACGCGCCCGAAGACAAACCAGCGCGGCAGAACGCGGATTTTTATATATTTCGGTCCTAAATATTATCCAAACCGCTAATATGCTTAAGCACAGCCGCCTTAACCTGCTCAAAAACCAGTCCGCCCTGCATATAAGCAATATACGGCTCCCTTATAGGAGCGTCGGCGCTGAATTCAATAGAAGAGCCCTGTATAAATGCTCCTGCCGCCATAATGACCTTATCCTGATAGCCGGGCATATCCCACGGCTCAGGCAGAACATGGCTTTCCACCGGCGAAAGCCTCTGCACGTCCTGACAGAAAGCTATAAGCTCCTCCGGCGTATTAAACCCAATAGACTGTATAATGCAGCCCCGCTTTTCTCCCGGCTCAGGGCTTACCCTATAGCCCAGACGGCTATATACGCTCGCAGCAAATACCGCTCCCCTAAGCGCCTGCCCTACAACATGAGGCGCGAGAAAAAGTCCCTGAAAAAAAGGCAGATAGCCGGCGGCATAGGAGCCCACTTCCAAGCCTATGCCCGGAGAAGTCAGCTTCCAGCCTATTCTCTCAATTAAATCCGCCCTTCCCGCAATATAACCGCCCGTGGGAGCCAGACCGCCTCCCGGATTTTTTATAAGCGAACCGGCAATTACGTCCGCGCCCAATTCCAGCGGCTCACATTCCTCTACAAATTCTCCGTAGCAGTTATCCACCATTATGACTGCTTCAGGCGAAGCGGCCCGCACAATTTCAAAGGCTTTTTTTAGCTCTTCGCAGCGCAGGCTGGGCCTGGAGGTATAGCCGCGCGACCGCTGGAAAGCAACTACAGTTGGCTTTTGCTCTGCGCAGATTTTTTCTATCATCGGGTATTCCAGCCCTTTTTCGCAGGGAACTGTCTCAAATTGCACTCCCATTTCCCTAAGCGAGCCCTTATCCCCTTCCGAAGCGCCTATTATTTCCTCCAGCGTATCATACGGCCGGCCGCTGGCATAAATCAATTTATCTCCCCGACCCAGCAGGCCGTAGAGCGTAAGCGCTAAGGCGTGCGTGCCCGAAGCTATCTGAGGCCGCACTATCGCCTTCTGCGCTTTAAAAACCAGCGCGAACAGCTCCTCCAATTTTTCTCTGCCCGCGTCCGAATACCCATAACCATAGCTGGGCGCAAAATGATTAGGGGCTAAGCGGCACCGTCTGAAGGCGTCCAGCACCTTAAGCTGATTAAGCGCCGCCATTTCTTCTATCTCCTTAAACGCCTGCGCGCATTCTGCCTGAGCCTCCTGCCCTATTTCCAGCGCTTTAACGCTTACTCCATATTTCTCTAACAGCATTTTACCGCATATATCCATATTCCTTCTCCCCGCGCATTCAGCGCCTGAAATACTCTCCGGGAATAAAATCAAGAGCTCTTTTAAAAAGCTCCTCCCCGTTAAGTCCCTTAATATCTATCCAATTTATATCCTTATTCCTTCTGAACCAGGTAAGCTGCCTTTTAGCATACCGTCTTGTATTGCGCTTTATCAGTTCCTTGGTTTGTTCCAAGGTCATATCGCCTGAAAAATATCCGGCAAATTCCTTATAGCCTATAGCCTTAGCAGCCTGGGAATCGGGCCATTTTGCCAATACTGCGCGCGCTTCCTCAAGCAAACCCTCTTTAAACATAAGCTCTGTGCGCTGTTCTATCCGGCTGTATAAAAATTGCCTGTCCTCCGAATAAAGCCCGATTAAAACAGGATTGAAGCCCTGCCTTCTTTCACGGCAAAGAGAATATTCCCCTATACTTTTGCCTGTCAATTTATAAACCTCTATAGCCCGTATTACTCTTTTTAAATCGTTAGGATTCAGCCGCTCGGCGCTTTGGGGGTCAATTAAGGCAAGCTGCCGGTGCAAAGCCTCGCAGCCATTCAGCTCAGCATACCGCTTAAGCTCCAGGCGGGTTTCCTGGTCGGCAGAGGCTCCTCCAAAATCCATATCATACAGCAGCGCGTCCATATAAAGGCCGGTGCCCCCGGTAAAAACAGGAACATGCCCCCGCCGTCTTATTTCAGCCGCCGCCTTAAGCGCATCCTGAACATATTCCGCCGCCGAATACGCCCTGGAAGGAGGGACAAAACCGAAAAGAACATGAGGCACTCCCATCATCTCTTCGGGGCAGGGCCGCGCGGTGCCTATGCGCAGCTCGTCGTATATCTGCATGGAATCGGCGTTTATTATTTCCCCCTCCAGCCTTTGAGCCAGCCGGACAGCCAGTCCGCTCTTGCCTGAAGCAGTAGGACCGACGATATATATTCCATCCATTATTCGTTCCTTTTAAATTTATTCTCCAGCTCCCGTTTGGTAAGCTTAATAAGAATAGGCCGTCCATGCGGACAGGAGAGCGGCACCTCTTCCGAACGTATAAGCGTCATAAGCTGCTTTATCTCTTCGTCGTTTAAGCGGTCTCCGCCCTTTATGGCATGCTTGCACGCGGTCTGCATAAGCTTTTCGCGCAGTATATCCGAAGCCTTAGGAGATTTAACTAATTCCGTGCCGTCCAGCATGGAAAGTATTAATTCGGCAGAATTAGGCTTGCCTAAAAGCACGGGCACCGCCCTTACCGCATAGCTGAGCGAGCCAAATTCCTCTATTTCAAAGCCCAGCTCCTCAAAATATTTGCTCAGGCTTTCAAATTTACGGGCCTCAGCATAATTAAGATTTAATATCTGCGGCACCAAAAGCTGCTGTGAAATTACGGCGCTTTCATCCACCTGCTTTTTCAGCCGCTCGTAAAGCAGCCTCTCATGCGCGGCATGCTGGTCTACTATATACGCGACATTATTTTCTTCCAGCACGATATAAGTGAGAAACATCTGCCCAACCAGCTTATAATCTCCTTCAGGGAAATCCGCCTCCAAAGCAAGCTGCTCCAATTCCTTTACCGGCCGCAGCGAGATAGGCGCTTTACGGGGTTCAAAACCCGTTACCGCTCTAAAATTCTCAGCAAATTTTCCAGGCTTGGACATGATGGGTATTATAACTCTGGTCATCTCCTCCCTTTTGCCGGAATTTTCCTTAGCCCGTTCTTGTGCAGAGACGGAATTTTCCCCTCCATCCCTCTTTGCGGCGATGTCGGCCTTATTATATTCGGCAGGCTCATCCTCCTGCATAACGGGCGAGGTAAGCTCCTCTTCTCTTGTTACAATTGTGCCGCTCGTCTCGCCCTTGGAATAATTTTCCTCCATAAGCTGCGGAACCTTAAAGGATTCCCTTATAGCCCCGCTCACCGCCGCGCGCACACACTCGTAAATATTTAATTCAGGGGCAAAACGCACCTCAAGCTTGTTAGGATGCACGTTAACGTCCGCCATATTACCCGGAACTAAAACGTTAAGCACATACATTGGGAATTTGCCTGTGCCTATACTGTTGATATACCCATCCTGCACGCTCTGGGATAAATCCGAATCCTTTATATATCTGCCGTTCACAAGAAGAGTTTGATAAGTGCGGTTGCTCTTTTCCAGTTCCACCCCGCTTATATATCCGTCTATTTTAACGCTGCCTCCATCATAATGCACAGAAAGCATGTTTTCAATAGTATCCCTTCCGTATACCGCCTGTATAGCATTAGCTAAAACGCCGTCGCCGGGACTGTGCAGCACGGTTTTGCCATCGTTTATGTATTTAAAGGAAATTCCCGGTCTTGCAAGGATTAGACGGGTTAAAATATCCCCAATATACGCCGCCTCCTGCGACGGCTTTTTAAGGAATTTACGCCGCGCGGGAGTATTATAAAACAAATCCTCCACAATAATGCTTGTTCCCGACGGGCAGCCTGTTTCATTCGAGCGTACGACCTCGCCGCCCTCTATTATTATCTCGGAGCCATATACCTGCCCGGGAGCGCAGCTTGTCATATGCACCCTGCTTACAGCGGCTATACTGGCAAGCGCCTCTCCTCTGAAGCCCAGCTGCTTAATATCATAAAGGTCCTGCTCGGTATAAAGCTTGCTGGTAGCGTGACGGGTAAAGGCCATAAGCATGTCCTCAGGCAATATGCCGCAGCCATTGTCAGTAACTCGGATAAAGCTCACGCCGCCCTCCCGTATCTCAACAGTAACCGCCGAGCTGCCGGCGTCTATGCTGTTTTCCACCAATTCCTTAACAATGGACGCCGGTCTTTCTACCACTTCGCCCGCGGCAATTTTCTCAGCCAGTTCTTTATTCATCAGCTTAATAACGCTCATAATTTTCCTCCTTTTTCAAGCTCGGAAATTATCTCTTGGCCAGCTCGGCCAGCTCGCACACTATATTAAACGCCTCTCTGGCAGTCAATTCATTTACATCTATCTCCTTAATACGCCTAATTATCTCGTTCTCCTGCGGTTCAGGCTCGGAAACCTCCGCCGCGGGAGCGTCAGCCTCTCCAAAAATATTGGCGCTTATCTGAGATTTGCTTATATCCGCATCCTCCAAACGCTTTAATATTTCCGAAGCCCTCTTAATTACAGGCTCAGGCAGTCCTGCCAGCCGGGATACCTGTATGCCAAAGCTTCTGTCTGAGCTTCCGCGGAGTATTTTCCTCATAAAAATAATCTGTTCGCCATGCTCACGCACCCCGATAAAATAATTTTTAACCCCGTCAATACGGCCTTCCAACTCGCTTATTTCGTGATAATGCGTAGCAAAAAGCGTCTTGGCGCCTATGATATTTTTATCAGCAAGATATTCGGTCACCGCCCAGGCTATGCTCAAACCGTCAAAGGTGCTGGTGCCCCGGCCTATTTCATCCAAAATAACCAGGCTGGAGCGGGTAGCGTTGTTTAATATGCCCGCCACCTCGTTCATCTCCACCATAAACGTACTCTGGCCGCTTGCCAAATCATCCGAAGCGCCGACCCGGGTGAAAATGCGGTCCACTATGGAAATATCCGCCCTAGCCGCCGGTACAAAGCAGCCTATATGCGCCAGCAGAGTTATAATGGCCACCTGCCGCATATAAGTGCTCTTACCCGCCATATTAGGCCCTGTTATTACCATAAAGCGATTATCGTTATTGTCCAGCAAGGTGTCGTTAGGCACAAAATGGTTCTGCTTCAAAGCGTTTTCCACCACCGGATGCCTGCCGTCGGTAATCTCAATACGTCCTTCCTCATTGATAATCGGCATAGTATAATTCTTATCCGCCGCCAAGCCTGCGAAAGCGCAGATTACATCAAGTTCAGACACGGCTCGCGCCGTTTTCTGCAGTCTTTCAAGATGGCGGGCAAGCTCGCTGCGCAGCTCTATAAACAAATCATATTCCATCTGTACAATTCGTTCCTGCACGTTTCGCAGCTTTTCTTCCTGCTGTTTAAGCTCTTTAGTAACAAACCTCTCGCCGTTTGCTACCGTTTGCTTGCGTATGTAATCGTAGGGCACCTGGTCAAGATTGCTCTTAGATACCTCTATAAAATAACCGAATACTTTATTATGCCGTATTTTAAGGTTCTTAATGCCCGTTCTCTCCCGCTCGGCATATTCCAGCGAAAGAATATAGCCCGTGCTGTTGCCCTCCATAGCGCGCAATTTATCCAATTCAGCGCTGTAGCCCCCCTTGATAAGCTTGCCCTCAGTTATCAGAACGGGCGTTTCTTCCTCCTCTATCGCCGTATCCAGCAGGCGGAACAAATCCTCTAAAGGATCTATCTCCCCAATAAGCTCTCTTACAAGGCCGTCCTCGCACTGGGAATACTGCGCAGTAATTTCGGGCAGCCGCCTTAGGGAACCCTTAAGGCTTATGCATTCCTTTGGATTTATGCGGTTTTCTGCTACCTTGGCGGCCAGTCTTTCAATATCGTATATATCCTTTAAGCGCTCTGAAATATATTCGCGCAGATTATAGTCCTTAAAAAATGTATTAACGCCCGCAAGACGCTTTCTTATCTCCGCCGCATCCCTCAATGGCTGTTCCAGCCAAAGCTTGAGCCTCCTGCCCCCCATAGGAGTAAGAGTCCGGTCTATAGCGTCTAAAAGAGAACCCTTCTTGCTGCGCCACATCATGGTTTCGGTAATTTCCAGATTTCGGCGCGTATTAACATCCATCTGCATATAAAGGCTTTTATTGTAATAATGTATCCGGTTAATATGGGATAAATCGGTTTTCTGAGTCTCATATAAATACGCCAGCAGCGCGCCCGAAGCGCCTATGCCCTCTATAAGCTCAGATATATCAAAGCAGGCAAGGCTGCGCACCTTAAAATGTCCGCACAGGCTGCGGTAAGAACGGTCGTAGTCAAAGCTGTTTCGGGGCACCTGGGTAAAATTATATTTTCTGCCCGAAAAGCGCAGGGCAAGAATCCCCTCCAGCTTTTCAGTCTCCCCTTCGGTAAGCAGCTCGCTGGGATTAACCGAGCCTATCATATCCACTAATTCCTCCAGCTGAGGAGTGTTGTCAAATTCCGTCGTGTAAAAATCGCCGGTAGATACGTCGGCCCATGCAAAGCCTATGCGCTTAGGCCCAAAATTCACGGCGCAGACGTAATTATTCGTCTTTTCATCCAGCATGCTCTGCTCCATGACGGTCCCGGGGGTTATTATACGCACTACCCCTCTTTCCACCAGGCCTTTACTCTCTTTAGGGTCGGTAAGCTGCTCGCAGACGGCCACCTTATAACCCCTATTGATAAGCCTTTGCATATATGTATCCACGCTGTGATAAGGCACTCCGCACATAGGCGCTCGCTTTTCAAGCCCGCAGTCCCTGCCGGTAAGGGTTAATTCCAGTTCTCTCGAGGCCACTACTGCGTCATCAAAAAACATCTCGTAAAAATCGCCCAGCCTGAAAAAAAGCAGACAGTCGGAATAGTTCTCTTTAATAGTCATATACTGCTTCATCATGTCCGAAAGCTTTGATACGTCAATAATTTCTTCTCCCATTTTCCCGCCCCTTTTCTTAATTATTAATCAGCTCGCCCGCGAGCGTGTTCTTTTTAATCTGAGTAATCCTTACATTAACAAAGCTTCCTATAAGAGAAGGGTCTCCCTTAAAGGTTACTGTACGCCCGCAGCTCGTTCTTCCCGAAAGCATGCTGCCGCTCCGGCGGCTCAGACTCTCTACAAGCACCTCGTATTCATTATTTAAATATCCCTCGCTTACCCTTTGAGCGCCCTCCTCAACCACATTTATCAACCGCATTATACGCTCCTTTTTTACAGAAGCAGGCACCTGGTCGGGCATGCCTGCCGCAGGAGTGCCCGAACGCTTGGAATAAATAAAAGTAAACGCCGAGGAGAAGCCTATTTCCCTGCAAAGAGAGAGGGTATCCTCAAAATCCTTCTCTGTTTCGCCGGGAAAGCCCACTATTAAATCGGTGCTCAGCCCAATATCCGGAATGCTCTCCCTGATAAGACGCACTAGCTGGATATAGTGAGCGCGGGTATATTTACGGTTCATAAGGCGCAATATTCTATCGCTGCCCGACTGCACGGGAAGATGAAGCTGCTTGGAAACATGCCTGCACCCAGCCATAGCGTCTATAAGCTCCCTGGATAAATCCTTAGGATGACTGGTCATAAAGCTTATGCGCTTTATCCCGTCTATTTTATCCAGCCTCGTTAAAAGCTGAGCAAAGGAAATCTCATTTCTATCCTGACCGTACGAATTGACATTCTGCCCCAAAAGGATTATCTCACGGCAGCCGTCAAGCGCAAGGCTGCGCGCCTCCTCAATAATATCGACGCTGGCCCTGCTGCGCTCCCGTCCGCGCACATAAGGCACTATGCAATAGCTGCAAAAATTGTTGCAGCCGTACATGATATTTATATACGCGCTTTCTTTTCGCACGCGCTTTATCGGCGTCCGTTCTATTATGGCTTGATTTTCGCCCGAGAGCACCGGCGCGGATTTTTGTCCTAAAAGCAAATTATATAATAATTCAGGCAGCTTATTAGCGCAGCCGCTGCCCATTATAATATCTATAAACCCAAAGGTTTTTTTCAAAGCCTCCGCCACGCCCGGCTGCTGGGTCATACAGCCGCAGACAACCGTTATAAGCTCCGGCCTTTTCTCCTTTATGGGCTTAACCGCGCCTATGTTCCCCTTAATGCGGTTTTCAGCGTTTTCCCTGACGCAGCAGGTATTAAAAATTATTATATCAGCTTTATTCTTTTCCTCCGCCTGAATATAGCCCATCAATTCCAAAATACCCGCAAGCGTCTCAGAATCATGCGCATTCATCTGGCAGCCGTAAGTATCTATAAAATAGCTTCCTGCCCCTCCGCCCTTAAGCGCTTTGACCTTTTCAATATAATCCTGCTCATGTTCAACGCCAAAAGGCTGAATTGCAGCCGATATCCCACAATTTGGAAAATCTTGATTAGACATAACTCCCCCGCCGTTTTCTGTTTCTTTAATTATACAGCATTTTAAACTGTTCGCCAATAGTTTTTGTGCAATTTTTATCAAAATAAAAGAAAAGGCCGGATTTTCGGCTTATTTTGCCGCACAATCCGGCCCGTGATTTTCCATATATTTCAATAATAAAACTGTATTAATTTCCCGTAATTCGGTAAACAATACAATCAGAGCGCAATGCGCCGCCGCGGGGGTGAATTGTTCGGTTTTGCTGCGTTGCCGTTCTTGAAATACGCCCGGTATTTCTGCATCCTGCCGCCTTGCAAAACTGAAAGATTCCCTTTTCTCTGCGGTCGGAGGCTTTTGCTTAAGAGCCCGTTGACGACCGCACAGCGCGCAATTGAAAACATATCAAGTATATTTTAGAACCGCGCAGCAAAGCGGACGCGGCGGGCATTTATGCAAAAACGCATTGTACTTTAATTGTATTGCCCTAAATTGACAAGGGCATATACGGTCAGGACAGGGCTGTTTGAGTGT
>OGCQ01001190.1_pt1 | contig 33793 bp, 34 predicted proteins | sample 1570161 | NCBI WGS metagenome assembly OGCQ01 (sample SAMEA4384402, study PRJEB24528) | human gut metagenome | reverse complement strand
TCCTTTGGTGACAGTGATGAGACGCACGCGGCGTCGGAAGACGATGTCCTGCGCGCCCTGCGTGAAGACGGCACGGAAGAACTGCTGCCGGTCGCAGAGCTGCTGCTTCCATAGGATGATGAAAGTGTCTTTTAGAGGATGTAGATGTAAGTGTTTTTTAGAGGAGGATTTGCCATGAATAATTCTTCAGTATCTCGCTCAAACCATTCCACAAGAGTCCTTGTGAGTATTTGCTTTGTCATACTACTGTGCGTCGTTATAGCATTATGGTTCAGTAAAGTAAATGCAGCAAATATCGTCCGTCGAACTGTTTCTATGTATTTGGATGAAAAACAGATTTCCTACACATCTGTTCATGTTAACAATCAAACCCTGTCTGTGGAGCTTCAGTCCAGCGGAGAAGGCCGTTGTACACTTGATGATGTGAAAGCCATTCAAAATATTTATACAGTAATCCACGCGCAAAGTTTAGCTGATAAAATCAGAAACGTTAAAATTGAAATCGTCGATCGAACAGGAACAGTTATTTATGATGAAACAGAAGCGGATGTTTCTTCAAAAGTCGAAAACGATTTAGCTCAAACGACTACTGCGGATACAGAGATCATTGCAGACAGAGACATTTTACAAGAGGCCCGCAATGTTTTGGCGGATACTTCCTACTCGATTCAAAGTGTCAACATTTCAGATGCCGAAGAAATTACGGGAAAATGTCTGAATTTAACGCTTACATTAAGCAATGCAGATGACAGTTCTGTGAGCCGAATCAGCAGCGTGTATGATAACTTGGAATCTTATTCTTTGTCGACAGGGGCAATTACGCAGTGTAATATCACATTGTTGAATGATGAGCAAGAATGTATTGCATACATGATTGGCGATTTCCAATACGGAAACTGTATCGCGTGGATTAGTCCTGACTACGAGAACGCATTTGTGGCGCTGGAAGGGCCTCAACCAGATAATTAACACATAGATATAAAGCAAGCCGTGAAATCCACACATATTGAAGCACGACCGAATGAAAAAATGTCTTGGTGAAGCCTACCAGAAATACGCAGTAATACGATTACTACTATTTTAAAAATAAAAGCAATACTAAAAAAACGAAGCAGACAAGCCATGCTTGTCTGCTTCTTGCCTGCCATGGATTTACAATAATCTTCGCTTTGAGGAAAACAGCTAAAACAGATCGCTGTGCGTTCCTGATCGGATCAACTGTAAGCCCAGCATCTCGTGCCTGATCCGGTAGACAAACAGCCAGTCGGGGTGAATACGACACTCACGCACTCCCCTTATAATTATGGGAATTTATCCGCGCTTGATCTTGATGCTCGGCTGGAAGAGGCTATTCGGCGCACAGCATAGTAATGAAAGTCTCCAATTTCTTGGGAGCGCAGTTCAAATGTCCTGAAAACTGCTGTTTAAGCATTCAGCGCTTTCATTAAATCGGCTACCGTCTCAAATGACCCGTACATTTTGTCGGTTTCCGCTATTTTACATTCGGCAGCTGCGTTCTCGATTTCAGTATAAACCTTATTGGCTGAACCTTCATCGTGCTTGGAAACTGCTGTATTGCTTTCCAAGCTGGGGGTCTGCGTGTCAGATTGGATTTCTTTCATAATTTGTTTCCCTCAATTGTTGTATTTATCTCATCATACATGATTGAATTGCGGTCTGCAAGCGCTGTTATCATACTCGCTGGAAAACCAGACCTCTTACGATCTCATCACCAGCCAGCTCGCTGGTCCGATAGATCTTCTGACAAAACGGTGTCAAGCTGAACGCCATGCCGGGATTGCCTGCGTCCAGCAGGATGCCGGTCACGGTGAATTTTCGGGCAGACTGCTCCTTATGGAGTTTTGCCAGATAGTCCTTCGGCAGCTCGCACAGGCCGTCGGTCAGAAAGACAATGTCGGCATTCTCAAAGCCGGTGTCCATGAGCTGGATCGCCTCATCCAAGGGCCGTTTGAAATTCGTGCCGCCGTCGAGGAATGTCTCGGCGGCATTCATCTTATCCTGCATGGAATACTGGCCGGGCAGAAAAATGTCCAACTTGCACTCGGAAGAACCGGCAAAATGAATAAGCGCGAATTTGCGCCGATTTTCTGCTGCAATATCCAGCAGCGTCAGCGCCACAGCCTTACCCCATGCGGCGGCGTCGCCGCGCGTGGAGCCAGATTCATCAAGGCAGCAGATGATGTCGCCCATGCCCTTGTGGACAGGTTCACGCCTGCGGTACTGCTTGAGCCGCCGCTGCTGATACTTCTTTACAAACAGCGGAAGTGTCTGTGGTGAGGCAAGCATGGCAAACTCCGAACCGATAGCACGGGAAAGATCATTGCCCAGCTCCAGCGCGTAGGTTTCTCCGCGACCATAGGCGTAGCCGTTGCGCTTGCCATGCGAGAAGATCTCCCGAAAGCGCCCAAGGTGCTTTGAAATCTCCAAAAGCGCGGGATTTTGCCGAACCTTTTGAAGAAGCTCGGTGTTCACCGCGTTTTTTTCCATGGTACAGGCATTATCGCCCCACGCGCCGAGGATCGTCTGGACTTCCTTTGCCTTCTCCGCGGCCGCGCCGACAGCGACAGTAACACTCTCAGATATAGCGGCTTTGTTTTGCCGTGCCGTGGTATCTACCATCTTTGCAACGGCTTCGGCCTGCTGCGTCTTGCTTTCAGCCTGATTTGCCGCGTCGATCACCGCCTGTTCCAGCGTGGGATTCAGCGCAGAATCCCGCATCTGTTCTAAAAGCTCTGCGAGCTTCTGCTGTGCCTGATTCCGCGCTGCTTGCAGCTTTTCAAGCGTCTTCAGCGTACCGTCCTTGCCGCCAAGCTCTGGCAGCAGTTTATCCAGTTGCGCGCCGATCCTTGCCGTAAACTCGGATGCGGCCTCGTAGGCGGGCAGTTCCCGGCCTTCGCAGATCGACTTGATCGTGGGATAGTCCGCGTCCTCGGTCACATGGTCGAGCAGCTTTGCGTTGAATTTTTGTGCCTCTGCTGTGAGACTGTCCGTATCGGTTCGCTTCGGGAACAGTGAGTAGAACGACTGAAAAATATCTCTGGACAGCGCAGGAAAGCTGTGCAGCTTGGGCGCAGCCTCCTGTTGGATGGCTTCCAAATTTTCATCATCCCTGCTCAGATCGTGGTAAATGCAGTCCTCCAGCTTGGAGCTTTGCAGCACACGATCCGTTTTCTGTGCTGCGGGTATTCCGGCATACTGAAAATTGCCCCAGCGGGAATCCATGACGTTTTGTATGGTACGAAAGTATTTCTTCATTTTGCACCTCCATAGAAAAGGCAGGGTGGGAAGATCCCACCCTGCACTGTCAGTTTAATAGTTCCCGCCGAAGTTCGGCACAAAGCCGCCGGGCTGTACATTTCCAAAGGTAGGCGTAAAGCCGCCCGCCTGCGCGGGCGCGCCACCCATAAAGGTTTGCGTGGAGCCCTGCATAGAAGCAGAACCGCTGTCGTCCTCCTTCTTGCTGTCACCAAAATAGATGTTTTCCGCAAGAATTTCCGCCGTGCGGCGCTTGTTGCCTTCTTTGTCTTCCCAGTTCCGGATCTGCAAACGTCCGGACACGACTGCCATGCGGCCTTTCGTAAAATACTTCGCCGCAAATTCAGCCGTGTTTCTCCACGCGACGACATCAAGAAAATCGGTTTCCTTTTTCCCGTCCTGCTGCGAAAAATCGCGGTCTACTGCCACGGAAAATGACGCAACGGAAACGCCGGAGGCCGTCTTGCGAAGCTCCGGATCGTGTGTGAGTCTGCCCATAACTACAATGTGATTCAGCATAATTATTCCTCCATATTTTTATTATGTTTGTCTTTTACTGCAAGGCTGCCAGCTGCTCCAGCGGCGTATAAGTAAAGCCAATCGCCTCATGCACCGCCTTGCTGATACGCTCCAGTTCGGAAAGCAGTCCGTCCGTAAGCGCCTTTTCGCTGTCAGACGCAGCATTTGCGGCCATCTCGGTCTGCATCTGGTAGATCCGCACCAGCTCGCCGCGGAATTTGCGGAGCGCAGCCTGCTTCGTGCGTACATTTTCAGCCGCACCGCAGGCGCTGTCGAAATCGTCCTTTGCGTCCTGTGCCATGGCAAGAAGGTCGCTGACCTTTTCCTGCATGGGGTTGACGCAAAGACGCTCCAACGTGCCGGTTACAAATTCGCGGTCACCCGGCTGCTGCCAGAAGTAATTCCGCAGCACCAGAAGATCCGTCGATGTGACCTCCGTATGTCCCTCCAGCCACGCCTTTGCCTGCGCAATGGAGAAGTAGCTGAGGAATTTTCGGTCGGACACGGGAATTTGTGCACGCAGCGCACAAAGTACGTCGTCCATCAGGTCGTGGATGCTGTCCGGTACCCTGATGGCTTTAACCTCCTGCTGCATGGCGCGCAGCTCCTCCAGCGAGATCGTCGCATGGACTGCGCCGAACGAGCCGCCGAGCTTGTCTTTCAGGATCGCCAGCCGGTGTGCCTTTTCCGAGATGTTTTCCGTGACGACCTTTAATTCCAGCCGGTCATAGAGCGCCGAGAGGATCTTTTCCTCCGGGTCATTGAAATTCGGGATTTCATTTGACGCGGCGAAAAAGGAGATCGTCGGGATGGAATAGGTCCGGCCTTCATTGGTGTATTTTCGCTCGTTGAGCGCCGTCAGAAGCGCGTTCAGAACGCCGTCATTGCATTTGAAGATCTCATCCAAAAACACAATGTCGGCCTCCGGGAGCTTGCCCGCGGTCTGCACGACAGGTTCGCACGGATGCAGCGCGGCAACGGCTTTGCGGTAGGCGTCCAGCTTGCCGCCGATCTCTGCCAGCTTCTCGAATGTCGCTGCCTCATTTTTCATCTTCGGCAGACCATTCAGGAAGCTCTGCAAATCAAAGCGCAGATTCTGGTAGATACCGTCGCCCTCGAATGCGGATTCCGGCACAGAGCCGGGGATCAGGCTGGAAAGATCGAGCCGCCCGAATAGCTGTTCTTCGTCCGTCTGCTTGGAAAGGAGCCGTTCAAACTGCTTCGCACCCGTGATGCGGCTGCGGAATGCGTTGATCGCGTAGCTCTTCGCCTGCCCCGGATCGCCCAGGATAAACAGGTTCTTCCGTGTCAGAAGGGCAATGGCAATCAGTTCGACCAGTTCTTCACGCTCCGCAACAGAGGCATTTACATCGGCCATAACAGCCAGCATTTTATCTCGTAAGCTCATGCGGCATCCCTCATGCGGTAGGCGTCCAGCGAGATCACATTCCCGCAAGATTCCGCGGGCATTCCGGTCATGCCGTGCAGCCGGTAAGGACGCTTGCAGTTGAGAAGCTCAAAATGGAGCTGCGCGAAGATATGCTGCTCCAGATCGCCTTTTTCCGGGTCATACGACATGACCGCCTGGATGAGCCGCAGCGCAAGCTGCTGGTACACGTCATCCGTGTCCAGCTTTGCCGCGCGGATGAGCGCACGGTTCTGCTTCATGACAGCCTTGATGCACCACAGATGGTTTTCCACGATGGCGTTTCTCTGAGAAATGGTGAAATTGTTTTTCATGGTCTTTCTCCTTCGTATTTGGGGAGGCAGACGCCTCCACGTGTGTTTTGTCAGGCGGATGCCTTTTTCTGTTCTCTGCGGTTTTGTCTGGCGCGTTCGGCGTCAAACGTCGGGGCGGGGATGTAACCATCCAGCGTTTTATAGAGGATGACGGACTGTACGCCGTCAAACACCTCCACGACCTGATGCAGCCCCAGAGGCATATGCAAAAGCTCCTCCACAGGTGTTGTGCGAATTTGCTTCTGGAACGCATATGCGTCCAGATCAAGCTGCCGCACCTCGGAGAGCGTGTATCTGGATGCCGTGGGGCCGATCTCCCGTCCGAGAGATTTGCAGAGATTTTCGTGCATGAGCCAGCTTTCCGTGCTGGCAAAATCATAGATGCGCACCAGGCTCGGCCGGATGCGCTTCTTGCACCAGTCCGGAACGCGGAGCATGTTGTGCCAGCGCTTTAAAAGGCGCGGCTTTTTCTTCTTCGTGCAGTAGGCTTCTCCAAACTGCACTACCACGCCGCCGAGCTGACCGGGGTTTCGGCCTCTGTACTCGAAAACGTGATCGCAGTCTGTGCATACGGGAACCTTGGGCCGGATCTTCATATCGCGTCCTCCTTATTTTGCTTTGTCCATCTTTGCCCGGCAGAGGTCGATCACGCGCTGGCAGGTATCAATTTCAAACCCGCCGATGTGCGTCTCCTCCTCTGAGAGCTTTAATTCTCGTGCCAGCCATTGATAGGCTTTTGTCCGGCTGATGTGCTGCTTCTGCCAGTAAGCGTCGAACACCTGATGGGCTTCGATGCGCTTGAGCCGCAGAATCTCATTCGTCACATCGCCGAGCGGCCGCGTGGTACCCTTGTGGCAGCCGACGCGGGCATTGCAGTTCTGGCACTGATACAGATATTCGTTCTGCATTCCGAGCCGTTCGGTAGAGCTGCCGTAAACATCAGCAGCTGGAACAAGCCGGATCACGCCGCCGCAGTAGCGGCAGATGGTCGGTTTCTTCAAATAGGCGTATCCTCCTTTTATGCCGCCTCCTTGCGCGGCTTTTTTGTCTTTTGGGGTTTCGATTCGATTGCCTTCGGTTCACGCACCGCCATCTGGAAGCAGACAAGCTCGTCTGTTTTGAGAAGCAGCGCACTGTGCTGCACGACCTCCAGCATGAGCGTTCCGTTCAGCGCTTTCAGGCACTCCATGAGCTGCGCCGGATTGTACCAGTACACGCCCGCAGGCTCGCCGCTCAGCGCGACCACGTCCATAGCCGTCTCCGAAACACCGTATTCGCTTTCACAGCGCACAGTCAGCCGGTTTCCTGCAAAGGACAGGGAAAATCGGTTCTGCGTGCCGGTGACGCTCAGGGCTTGCAAAATGGTATCACGGAGCAGGGCGGCGTCGGTCAGGACAGTAAACTGCTGCTTCAGATTGGACAGCACCTGCGACACGGCAAGATATGGTCCTTCCATAATTCGCGCGGCGAACAGGAAATTCTCCTTCCGAAAGACAATGGCTTTCCCGGTCGTACCGACCTGCAGCTTCTCGCGGTCGCTTACCAGACCTGCCAGCTTTTCTAGCGAAGCTGCCGGAACAAGGAAACTGATGTTCCCGCGGCTCTCGCGGTCGCCCTTGGCGGACGCAATGCGGAAGCTGTCCGTGCTGACCGCCTGCAGGCCGTCTGCGCCGAAGATCAGGTTCACGCATTTGAGCATCGGTCGGGCAGCCTCCTCGGAAACGGCAAACGCCGTCCGTTTGGTGAGCGACGGGATACCACTCACGGGCACGGTTGCTGCCGGGCAGGGAATTTCCATGCGCGGGTACTGTGCCGCGTCCATGACGGGAATGGCATATTCCGCGTTTCCAGAGGAAACAACGAGCTTTCCGTTTTTCATCTGAAAGGTCACACGCTCGCCATCCAGCAGGCGCAGCATTCCGGAGAGAAGCGGGGCTTTTACGACAACACTGCCCTCAGCCTCGATCTGTGCGGGGAGCCGCTGCTCCAACGCGATCTCCAGATTTCCTGACGCGACGGTGAGCGTGTCCTGCGCGGCCTGCAAATACGTGCATTGCAGAATCTCAATCGTAGAAAACCTCGGCGCAATGCGTTCGGCATTTTGAGCCGCGGCAAGCAGTTCTGTTCGGTTGACGGTGAATTTCATAGCATCCTCCTTTTTACGCAACGGAATCGAATAGACTCAGCTGGTTTTCCACCTGCTGCGTTTTCTTCGTCCGTTTGGCTTTCTGCTGTTCCAGCTGCACCATGGCAGCTTGCAGCTTTTCTTCCTGCTCCACTGTAAACACGCGCTTTGGCTGCTCGATCATGGTAGGCGACGGTAATTCTGCTTCTTCGGCGGGGACTTCTGGTACTTCTCTGTCCGGATTCTCAAACGCCATCTTCCTGAACGCCGCCGCGATATCCTCCACATTGTCGCGGATGCCGAGCATCAGCTCCTTCGCCATCTGCGAGGTCATGTCCTGCACATCGCTCATTGCGGCAAGTCCTTCCTCAGAGAAGTTTCCTTCAATGAGTCCGGCGACCGCCAGCTTCGAGGCCATGAGCTTCAGGCATTTCTGCTGCATGGTGTCCTCGTAGTAGAGCATATAGACCTTGACTGCGGGCGCTTTCTGGTTGATGCGCCAGCTTCGGCGCGACGCCTGCCGCAGCGTAAAGAGCTTGTAGCCCATACTGTAGAACACCAGCGTGGTAAAGGCGTTGAGGTCTAAGCCTGTTTCCACCAGAGATGGATTTACGAGCAGCACCTGCATTCCGGCAGCCAGCTTCTTCTGCACCCAGTCCTCCCGGTCGGTGGTCTTGATCTTGTCGGTCAAAATCTCCGTGCGATAGCCTTCGTCCGTCAGGAGCTTTTTGAGCTTCTGCTGGGAATCCGTGCGCACCCAGCTTGTGTAGATGAGCGCACGCTCCCCGTTCTGGATGGCAGCTCTTACGATCTCCAGCGTCCGCAGCTCCTTTTCTCCGAGCGTATCCGCATCCCCGATGTTCTCAGGTTCGACGATGGGTACATCGCTGTCGGGGTAGAGAATGGGCTTCTGGTCATACGGCTGATCCGGGTAGACAGTCAGCAGATTCAAGTATGCGGAAAGGATCTTCTGTGCCACGCGGCGGTCCGACCGCAATACCCGTACAAGCGCATTCTCAATGCGTTTGTATTCCGATTGCACGGCCTCATCCATACGGCAGGCAATGGGAATTTCCTCGTAGCTGGGGAGTGCCTTGCCCATGTCGGACAGCGACAAAAACGCCGTTTTTTCCAGCAGGAACCGCGAAAACACCAGCGGCGAAACACCCGGAAGCTGGCGCGTCCGAACGCCGCTTTTCTGTGATCTGCGCTTTGCAGCATAGCTTTCATCGGCTTCGGTGTAGGTTGTTTCCACGACGCCATACTCCGTATTGAACAGCGCGGGCTTTTCATGCGGCTTTCCGTCTGCCAGCATCAGCTGCGCCGACGTGCGGTAGAGCAGATGAAAAATGCCGGAGCTGTAACCGTTGATGAGCGTGGCCGTCATGCCGATGACCTTTTTTGCCGTGCCAAACAGCTCTGCCATGGCATCGCCCTGTCCGCTGTCGTTGTTGTACTCGTGCAGCTCATCCACGATGAGACCGTCGAGCCTGCCGCGGTACCGCTTCTTGATGTACGAGCTGAGCGGATACCGCCGGCACGCGCCGCGCGTCGGGAAGTATCCATCCGGATTCTCCTGTAGTGTCTGCAAAGCATCCAGCGCGGCGGGGTTCTTCGTCTTCTGCATGGCATGGACTGCCAGCTTCCGATGCACCCAGCCGTATTCCGGGATCTTGACCCACGGAGAAGGTACGCTTGGATTTACCGCCGTCCACAAGGGACTTTTGCACTTCATACATTTATGATTGCGCCGGTTCTCCATGCGGAACGCCTCCGGTTTTGCGGTCGCCCAGCCGTCCGTGTCGTCGCTGCTTGGCAGCTCTATGATTCCCCCGCAGTTGGGGCAGCGGAACGCACCTTTTCGTGCGTCAAACAAAACAGCCGGGCGGCGCATATAGCCGTCTCTGGCTTTTTCCTTGCTGATGACGGCGTAGATGCTTTTGTCGCCCTGCTGGTACTGCGCGTACAGGCTGTCCAGCTCTGTAATGCTGCGGACGATGACGCCTGCAGTGTCCGGCAGCGTTTCGGCAATTTCGCGCACCCACTTCTTTGCGACGTGCGACGGGCAGAGAACGATGTTGAACGTCTTTTTTCGTTTCTGCGCCTGATACGCGGCCAGTGCGGTCGCACCGATCTTCGTTTTGCCGCTTCCGCACTCTGCCACGATGAACGCAGACTTGCCCTCCGAGAGCTTGCGCTTGACCGATTCCGCAACCGCAAGCTGCGCCGGGTAAAGGCTGTAGCCCGCGTGTTCGCGGATATGGTCGTTGATGCGTAAAATCTCCGGGGAAAGCTGCTCCGCGGCGGGGTCAAAGAGCGGCTGAAACTGCTCACGGATTCTTTCTGCGACAGTCACGCCGAACGCAGACAGATAGCTGGTGACGGAATGGACGCTGTCAAAGCCGTGTGGATCTTGAAGCGTTCCAGGAATACGAATTGCGCTGGCTTTTAAGCCGTCCTCCAGTACCTTGACGATATTGGCGTCGTCCTTCTTGCATAGCAGCAGCCACGCCTCCAGCCGTTCCCGGATGGAGATGACGCGCAGCGGCTTGAGAAATCTGCGCCGCTGCAATTCGTCCAAAACATAGTCCTGAAACTCCGGGATAAGCGGCACAGCCGTTTTCCGGTCCAGCGCTTCAAACAGCGCCCGCCGGTCTCCGGCTGGACAAAAAAGAACGCACTTTCGCGGCGGCAGCTCTACATTCGTCTGACCGCCCATTTCTTCCTCGTTGGTTGATCTGGTCTCATCTGCATCGTCCAGCGAAAGGATCGTTGCCTCGGCGTAAATTCCGTCGTGGCTCAGATGGCATTCGTACTTCTTTGGTTCGCAGGCGAGCATGGCTGGTTCACCGGCAAATTCCGTTTCCAGCGTCGCGCCGGCGTAGATCGCGTCCGACATGGCGCGCACCATCTCCGGGTACCCGCCGAAGCGGATCGCCCGAAGATGCTGCTCGCGTCCATCCGGTTCAAGTACGATCGTGTCCGCATACGCGCTGAGACGGATCTCCTGCTTGGGATTGTAATAGCTGATTGGCATGAGTCTGCTTTTCTCTGGCATTCATAGCTTCACTCCTTTCATCGTTTTTGGACGCAAAAAGACCGTAACTGCCAAGCGGCAATTACGGTCTTACTGGTCCTGTTGTATTTTGGTATTCACTGGCCTGCGCACGGAACCGGGGCATACCTGTCCCCAAGCTTTCACCTCCGCCCTTCATCTGCTCCGCCCTGATACTGCTCTGACCTGGAATACAGATTTATTGTAGCGCATCAGCAGACAGGTGCAAACTTGCGGATTACTCAAGTGTTGTATCGTATAACCGCTTTCTCCGTGCCGCCCGACGAATCCAGCTTGCGGCTCTGCGCTGCTCCGTATCGTCATAATAAGCGATCATGTCCGACGCCGACGCAAGATAGCACAGCTTCTGCGTCAACCCGATCCGTCCTGGCCAGAGCCAGCAGCCCTGCGGGTACAGTGTGTGCAGATAGTCAAGCTCCGGCTCTGCCGGTCGCTCTTTTCGCAGTCCGCATAGGATCACTGTATAGTCCAGCAGCGGATAGTCCTGCTGCAAGCGCCGGATCACACGGAGCGCAAGCCGCTCAAACGGGCCGAAATAGCCAAGAACAAACGCGGAAACATGCTCCTGCTCAATCAGCGTACGAAGCCGCAGCTCCAAACGCTCCTCATTCAAATTTCTGATCGTCTGATCTCCAATTAGCGCGCAGATCATAGCTGCTTCCCTCCGCTCCCATTTCAACAGAACGATTGTCTGCTTATTATAAAGCGCATGCGCCATATATTTCGGCGAATTGCATAATATAATTATATAACGCTCTATAAATAAGTCAATCGCTTTATAAGCGAAGCTGAACCAAAACGCCGCAGCTTCTATAATTTTCACAGAAGGGGGCGTTTACTATGAGCAAAGACGAAATCAGCTTCAAAAACCGGGACCGGTTCATCCAGATGGGCATTGCAATCTCCTCTCTGCGGAAGATGCGCGGGATGTCACAGGAACAGTTAGCCGAAAAAGCAAGCATCAGCCGCTCTCATCTGAGCGCGATCGAAGCACCGAATATGGTCCGTGCGTTCTCCATGGAAGCGTTCTTTAACATCGCCGACGCGCTTGATGTAACGCCTGAGGAGCTGATCCAGATTGCATTCTTGCAGGATAAGATTTTAAAGCGGAAACAGTAAGCAGTTTTTCTATCGTCTTATTTTCCCACAATCTTCCCGAAAATCTGCTTCTTCCCCTCGTCATACCGCTGGATCACAACCATGACGGTATCGCCGGTTTTGAAATCGGAGTCCTCGTAATGGAACGAGTACCGGCACATGATGACCGCTCCATCTGGAAGGTTGCAGAACACGCCGCCAGCGTATTTGCCTGCGATACTCGCCCTGCGGCGGCAGCCGACAGGGTGGCGCAGGCTGGCTTCGTCGAAGGGGTTCGGAACCGTCTCCTTGACGGAGATCACCAAGCTGCCAGCCTTACGGTCAAACTGCTTGACCACACAGATCAGCTCATCGCCCGGATGGTATTGCTCCCGCAGGTCTGGAATAGCGGCATAGCTCATATCGCGCTGCGAAAGGTTCACGTCGTAGCCATAACATTCGACCAGACACCGGCGCGGGCCGACGGCCAGCACATGGCACGGCACACGGCTGCCCGGCTGGTGGAGTGGCTGTGTGGAGAAGAAATAGCGCCGTGACGCCAGCGCCAGACGGCGGGAGCCGATAGCGAAGCCCGCTTCACGATCCACATGCGTAATGACAAAATCGATCTGAGCGCCCGGCATGTTCCGTAAAACGAACGCCGGGCGTTCTTCACTTTCTGCCCACATTTCCGTTTCGGGGATCAGGATACGCGCGCGGAACGGCACGATGACCGCGCAGTACATCCGCTTGGTCTCGACCTGTCCGGTCTGCGCGCTGCGGACGGTCATGGAATGGGGATCGACGCCGATGATCGTGCCGCGCATGACGCTTCGGCTGCGGAAAGAGGCATAGATCGTGTTCCACTCCTGCCGCTGCTCCGGCGAGAGATCCTGGTCGAGCGCACGGAAGTCCAGATCGTAGAAGGATTTCTTCTCTGGTTCGCTTGGTTTTGGCAGTTCTTCCGCTGCGCTCGATTCTCCTTCGCCGTATGGCTGCACGGGTTCTTCGATTTGTGGCTCTAATCCGGGCTGTTCTGCGGGGGTGAGTTCTTCAATGTCGGTGATTTCCGGCTGCACAGTTTCTTCCTGCAGCACTTCGGGTTCGGCTTTTTTTCTGGGCATATGTAGTTCCTCCTAAAAATTATTTTCTGGCAAAGAAGCGGTGCGTGCCGTTTTCTTGCCGGATCGCAAAAATGACGGGTCTGGTGTATGGAAATGTCTCTGGTCGGATGTCATCGGGCAGCAGAACGATGATCTTTTCGTCCTGCCGGATTTCATGCTCCGGCGGCGGATCACTGCCGGACACGATGACAAACTGCTTGAAGTTGGGTTCTCCAAGCGAGAAGCGGAGCAGGATATGTTTGTCCACGGCATAAAAATTCTCAGGCTGCGCTGCGGACAGCTCCAGCATCACGTCAATGGCTTCTATCTGCTGTGTGCTGGGCTGCCCTCCGGTTTGTGTAACGAGACCATCCGAGATTTGCAGCAGGCCGCCCATCTGCATCTGGCGCACACAGGCACCGGTCACACGCACGGCATCATCGAGCGAAGAAAAGGCAAATATCTTTTGCAGCAGAGCGGCAAGCTGCCGCTGCTCCGCACAGCCGAGCTGTTCCAAGACTGCCAGCAGATACTTTTGCTGTTTTGTCAGCAGCATCAGCCTCGCCCCTTTCCCGGCGGCGAGCGCAGCGAATTGAGGTACGGATCGACCAGCAGGTCACTTTCCGTTTCCGTGATGCAGTTATAGATAGTTGACATAACATATTTCGTAGAATCCCTGACCGGCACATTCCGGTTCGCGTGCAGCTTGATCTCTGCTTCCTGCAAGATGAAATAGTTCAGCAAGTGCAGGCGCGACCGCACCCGGCTTCGTGGCAGAACAGCCTGCCCAATGCGCAGGTTGTCCGAGTAGAAAAGCCGCTCAATGGCATTTTCAAAAACGCGCGCCACCTCTGGCTCGAAATACGAAAGCTCACAAGCATCCAGAATGCCCGTGAGCTCTTTTTCATCGTCCGTCGGCCCGTCCTCCGAAGGTACGGATAGACTGACATTTGAGAAAGCTGTATCAGGTTGACTAAAATCAGTATTACTTGCGCCCGGATCCTGTGGTTCTGGAACATCAGAAGCTGCGGTTCTAAAGGCGGGGATTTCGGGGTTCTGGGGCGGCACATCCTGTGGTTCTTCCGCATCAAGAAACGCAGAATCCGCGGTTCTGGAACCGCAGGATTCATACGATTCAGAGCAGAACGGTGCACATTCGTAGCCGGGATCGTCGATGGGCGTGACGCTGGCCAGATAGATCTGATTGGCGTCGCCGCGGCCGCAGCGCTTTTCCCAGATGAGCTGAAGCTCCGCCAGCTTACGGAATGCCGCCGTGACGCGCTGCTCACAGATGCGAAGCTCCTTTGCCAGCGCCTTTCGCGGAAAGATCACGAACACCTCACCGGCGTCATTCACCCAGCCGTTGCGCCGCGAGAGCTGAAAGCGGTTCAGGAGAAAGGTGTACGTCACCTTGGCGTCCAGACTCATATCCGCATAACGCGGGTCGGAAAATAACCATCGCGGCATCTGCATATGCCAGACGTTCTGTATGTCCGTCTGCCGCATGAGCCGGAAACTTGGATGCTCGGTCAGCTTGGCTGCTTTCATGGGGATTCCCTCCGATTTCTATTTGCATTGTATTGACAGTTGATAAAATGGCGTAGTTATGATAAAATAACGCCATAAGAATTTGACTCGATTGGGAGGTGTCAGTATGATCACGATTCGGCCGGTATCAGATTTGCGAAATAAATTTACAGAGATCGAAGACTGCGTCAAAAGCGGAAAGCCTGTTTATCTCACCAAAAACGGATATGGTTCTATGGTCGTTCTCAGTCTGGAGCAGTACGCCGCGCTGACAGACGATATCGAACTGAAGCTGGATGAGGCAGATAAGGCTGCGGCCGCAGACCCCGTTCGTTATACGGAAGATGAAGTTTTTTCGAGAGTGAGGAGCCGCATCCATGAACGAAAAGCATTATAAGCTGCGCTTTCTCCCGCTGTTTGAAGAAGACCTCAATGAAATCGTAGATTATATCACGCATCGTCTGAAAAACCCAATCGCCGCAGACGCATTGGTTTCTGATGTGCAGACGGCGATCCGGAACCGCCTTTCCTGCGCAGAAGCATTTGAACAGTATCACTCGGCAAAGGAGCGGCAGTATCCGTACTATCGAATCACTGTCCGCAATTATACGATCTTCTATGTCGTCATGGATGATGTCATGGAAGTCCGCAGAATCATTTACAGCCGACGCGATATCAAGCGCCAGATCTGAATCACTGGTTCAGAATACTGTCCACCGTACACTCCACCATTCCAATCTCATCATCCTCAGCCAGATCGTAGGCGGGCGGCTGCTCGCTGCGGTCTGGCTGCTTTTCTTTGACGGGTGGTTTGGGGATGTTTGACGGTTCTTTTTGTGCTGGGGCTTGAGGCCGCTTTTGCGGCGCTGTCTCGGCTTCTTTTCTTCGCCATTCCGGGATGTAGTCAATGACGCGGCAGGTGGTGAGACCGGCATAGTCCGGCAGCTCCTCCGGCGTCATTTTGTAGAGGAGCGCGGGCTTGTGGCCTTTGAACAGAGCCAAGCATTTTTTATTCTCCAAGCGAAGGACTTCGTCGGGGTTCATCAGATCGCGCTGGGTGTTGCTTCGCGTCTGCGAGTACGGCCGCGTGGACGAATATACAGGAGAGAACAGCGGCATCATCGGCATCTGGTTATTGAGAACGGAGATCGTCACCTTGCCGCATTTCTCTGAAATGTACTTTGCCGACGTCAGATCGTTGCAGCCCATGTAGAGCGTCTGGTCGAACGTTGCAAGCTGATTTTCCCACTCCTTGCCCGGATATTTTTCCTGCCACTGGGAAAGGCTCTGCACGACGATCTGCGCGGACATATTGAAGCCGCGGATGCTGTTCAGGCTGTCCGCCACGCCGTCCAGATAGCCGATGTTGCAGTATTCATCCAGACAGAAGTTCGTCAGCACGGGCAGCCGTCCACCCGGACATTGCAGGCGCGCGAAGTTTGAAAGCTGCGGCAGGGCCAGCGAGAAGAACAGCGACGACAGGAATCGGTACGCGCTGTCCTGCGCGGAGATGATGACAAAATACACACAGGGCCGCTTGCCGGGAAGCAAGAGATCAACATCATGGTTGCGCGTGATCTTATCCACCAGACGGCTCTGAAAGACCGCCAGCCGGTTGCCGAGACCAATGACGATGTTGCCCCAGAGGTTCTCCTTTGCCTTGAGGAACAGACCGTGTGGGTATTTGGCCGGATGCTCCGGCGGGAGAGCAGCTAGCCTGCGGTTGATCTCCTCAATGCTCTCCGTTGCGATCATGCGGTACACATCGCCGAGTCCGCGCTGCTCAATGGGGAGAAGATTTCCGTTGGCATCGCGCAGATTGACGACATAGTGAATGAGCGCCATGAGCAGATTCAGTTCTGCCCGGCTCCAGAAGTCGTTGGCTTCCTTCGGTCCTGACGTGTTCTGCACGATCGTGTTGGCTACCGTCTGCACGAGCTGCGGCTGGGTGTCCAGTCCATACAGACAGTTCCAACCGTCCGAGTGTTCCATGTCCAGAAAATTCACAGCTTTCACATAGAAGCCATGCTGCCGGAAATACGGAGAAAGACGCTCAAAAAGCTCACCCTTGGCATCCGTAATGAACGCAGACTCGCCGCGCTTTGCGCAGCCCATGAGGAACGGGATAATAAAGCCTCTGGACTTGCCGCTGCCCGGCGCGCCGATGCAGAGTAAGTTATTATTGTCTCCGGCAACCATCCGGTGCGCGGCATAGAGTGCGTAAGCATCCGGATCGTCCGGATGCTTTTTGACTTTGCCGAGGATCATACCCTCCGCCTTGCCCGCGGGCGAGAGTTCCAAAAACTCGCGCATTTCTTTTTCCGTCAGAAAACCGGACGTGCCATGCGTACCGTCCGGGAGAATGTCAAACCCGCGCGGGTCGTGCGTGTATTTGTAACCGGAGAACCAGATGTAGCCCTTCTTCGTGATGAGACAGATGATAAGGATAATCACCAGCGTCGTCACAATTCCGAAGCCTGTGAACACTGCACCCCAGTTTTTGAAGGGGTTCAGCACCCAGATGCTTTTAATTTCTTCGTCCGTTTGATGAAAGGTCGAAGCGATTCCAAGCCGCAGGGAATTGAGAAACATCCCATAAAAATACCAGCCGACGATCACGGCTGGTATGCGCATAGGCAGTTTGGCTTTGTTTCGGGCAAACCAGCTTTTGAATCTTGCGTCCAGTTTGTCCTCCAGCTTTTCAAGGAGCTTTGAGAGGCGGAACATCCAGAACACTTCCTTCCAATGTGTAAAATGGCAGGTCAGGCGGCGCGTATGGCGAAGTGCTTCCAAGCAGTTCCCGCAGCGCCGATTCCGTGATGGTAAAGACGCGCGCCTTTCCGGCCTCGCGGTAACGGCGGTTCAAGACAGATTCCACCTGCTCCGGCAGCGCGGCCAGCGCAATTTGAGAAAGGCCATCCAAACGGGCTGCATCCAACGCCGCGTCAATGCGCCGCAGATCCATATCCGCTGCCATAACAAACGGCACACCCTGATACAGTGCGTCATACATCGCTCGATTCGCAGGCGGCGGAACGTAATGCGACTTCAGGATGATTCTCGCTAGAAGTTCACGGTAATTTGGAACACCCATGATGCGGAGCTGCAAGCAGCCCGTTTCGTTGCATGGCAGCAGAAGCAGCGGCAGCTTCAGGCAATCGTAGACCTCGCGGTAGGATTGCAGGCGCGTGTTTTGGATCTCCTGCCCAGCATCCAGTTCGCCAAGGATCTCCTCATAGCTGGACGCGGCAAAGATCATGGCGCGCTGCTTTGCGGGAATCGATGCCGTATGATTCTGGAACGCGGTCAGCTCATCCGTCAGTGCGACGCAACCGATACCGGGGCTGACCCAGTGAATGGCGTACATGAGGTCGCCGGTATGGAGCAGCGCCGCCACGCGGGTACTGCCCCACGGATTGGAGCCGCGATTACGGGCGATCATGGGAAGAAACATCGCCTGTTCGCACAGCGCGGAAACATCTGTCGTAAAGACGGAAACGCCCGCCTGATACGCGGTGGTTATCAGCTTTGCTTGACGAATGCGGCGTATGGTATCAGCGGCTTTGTAAGCCGGGGCGACCGCAGCAGGGAGTTTCGGAAAGGCGGTGTCGAGCAGTCGGTTCCCGGCGGCGGTCAGCGTGTAGGCTTGTGCGGGGGAATAGAGCTTTATCAGGCGGAGGATTTCAAGGTTCTGAACCTCAACCTTGGAAAACACGCCGGTCAGATCTTCAGCCAGCACAAAGCGGCACCAGCGGAGAAAGCGGAGAATATCAAGGTCGCGGGTCGTAAAAATCATGGCAGTTTCCATTTTCCTGCGAGGCACCGAAACTGCGCTTGCGCCGGTTCCGGCGCAACCACAATTTCGGTGCGTCTGCGTGTTTTTTCGCTGATCGACCGATGGGTAGCCGTAGATGCCGGTTTTTTGCTGCCCGCCGGACGCTTCAAGTTACGAAAAAGCATGAAATTACAAGCGGTTTGACCCATCGGGTCTGTCCGAGCATCAGACAAGGCAAAAAGAAGTCGCGGAGCACAGGGTAACGGATGGCTCCAAAGGCCGGTATGCGATCCCTTTTCGATGGAACCGGAAAAATTCTTCCTCCGATTCCGGCAGCACCAGACTGATGTGGCAGACGTTCTCCGCGCTGCGGCTGGACATCATGTGGACGGATAGATGGTACTGGTCGTCATCGTCAATGACCAGACCCTTGAGTGCATTGCTCACGGCTTTCCACCCTTTGTTGTCCTGATCGAATACGTGCCGGCCATCCACGTTGCTGTGTTCATCGATCACCAAAAGCATCTGCTTGAAATGCAGGCGGAAATTTGTGCGCTGCGTATAGGCCGTCAAAAGCTGCCGCACAGTATCCGTCAGCCAAGTCGCGGGCATATACCGGCAATGCGGCAGAAGCGTGTCGATCTGCATATGCACCCATCCCGCGCCCGCGATTTCAATGTGCCCGGACGGGAGCTGGAACTCCAGCCCGTCGCGCCGCCCGTATCCGCCAGCGCCCGGCATCTGTGTTTCGCAGAGGGTGCGCAGATAAAGCGTCGCAGACTCAAAGAAATACGCGGTTTCTTCCAGCGTGAGCTGCAATTTCTCGCGGCTCATTTTGCCACCGTCAGAAAGTGCGGACAGAGCGCCTACTTTCTGCGAAGCTTTGGCAATGACGGACTGAATCTTTTTTGTTTCTGCTGCAAATCGTTCTTCGTTCATGCTTCTCGTTCCTTTCTCTTTAACAAATCTGTTGGGGATGTTGTAATGGCATCGTATTCTTTCTGCGTCGCGTAGAACGCGATGGGGACGTGATTATAGCCGATGCAAAGAAGCCCTTCGCCGCGGCGGAATCTTGTGATCTGACGGACTTCTTCCTCGGATAGATTGAGTACGTTCTGAATCAGCCGCGCCTCCTGTTCCTCCATCTGCATGACGATCTTGATACGGCTGGAATCCAGAATGCCTTTGCCGTATTTACCGTTATCCAGCGAGAACAGGTCTTGCATACCCTGTGTGGACGTGATGGCAATACCGCCGAGGCCGCGGATGGTCTTGACCATTTCCTGAATGTACCCTGCCGCCAGTGGGTTGGAGTTCGCGCCGACCAGCGACCATAGCTCGTCTGAGATGAGCGCCGAGAGCTGCCCACCGGCACCGGAGATGAGGTCATTTGCAATGTCCGTCGCCCAGAAGATACCGGGCAAAAGCAGATCGTCGGGCATACCGGAGGTGTCGATGACAATGTATTTGTTGTCAAGGTCAATTTCATTCCGGCTGCCCATCGCGGAGGCCGAGCCGGTCACATAGCGCGCCAGCACGACGGCCAGATGCCGCGTATCCGCGCGCTCCTGCAGCACGTCGTACCAGTCTGCCAGCACAGGCATTTCGCGAAAACTCCCGTCTTCGTTCAGAACGGAAGTGTTGTCAAATGTGATACCATACCGCCGGTAACACTCGACCAGCGACGTGTCCAGATAGTTCCGGTCTTCATCGCTGAGGTCGCGCTTTTGCAGGCTGTACCAGATAATGAGCCGCGAAATTTTATCCGCCAGCACGGAATCGTCACGGGAGGCAAGCCCCTTGAGGCCAGCATAAGTGTCGAGCGATTTTCTGCGGATGGCCATAATATTGGGGCAGTCCGGCGAGGATGGTGACATCCGCAGATACAGACCGCCGAGCTGCTCACAGCGCGGACGGAACTCGTGACCTTTCTTCGGGATAATGTAAATGACACGCTTGCCCTGCTGCCGTAAGCGGCCGCCAACACATTGGAGCGTGAACGTCTTGCCTGCACCGGACGAGCCGCCGATCCAGATGTTGCCGTTCGTATATTTATAGTCGTCATAGGGGTTCAGAAAGACTGGCGAACGGTTGTACATATTGAGACCGAGGAAGATACCGTTGCGGTCGGACAGCTCATAGGACGCGAATGGAAACGCCGCCGCTACGCCGCTGGTGAGCGCATTTCGGCGGGATTTGCGCTCAATGTCCGGATCAAGATAGAGAATTGGGAGCATGGACAAGAAAGCCTGCTCCTGCTTGTACTCGCAGCGTCGGGCGATCATGTCCACGGAGACACAGAGCTTTTCCACCGCTGTAACGCGATGCTCCAGCGCTTCAGGGTCACCGGCCGTGACCTCGATGAGCGTGTGCATATAGTAAAAATCCTCGCCCTGCCGGTTCATCACGTCCTTGAGGTACATACCGGACGCGATGGCGCTGTCCAGCTCCTCGAAGTCCTGCCGGGTGTCCGCAACGTCGCGCATCCGGCTGCGGTTCATCATAGTCTGCTGGGAGATCTTCGCCAGAATTTTCTCCTTGGATTGCTTGTCAAAGTGGAACGAAATACTGACGCCCTCGCCAGCCTCGACCAGCGGGGCCAGCCAGCTTGCGCCGACGGTCGTGGAATAGCCATAGCCCGTGATGTAAAGATAGGCATGAAAAATGCCGTCCACTACAATGTAGTCCCGGCTTTTGGTGTCCACGCTCGTGGGCGAAAGAATGTCCAGAATTGTTGTAGAGCCGGCCTCCAGCTCGCTCAGATCCGGCGTTTCCTCGCCGAACAGCAGGCGCTTGAGAAACGGCTGCTTCTTCGGTTGTTCCTCGACGATCTGATCTGTCTCTGGCGGTAGGTTGGGCGGCGGGGCTGGTTTGTTCTTGCGGTGCTTTTTCAAGTGGATCACACTCCTTGAAATGGTTTATGATTGCTTTTGTTCATAGAAAATTCAGAACGGAATTGTTCGGTATGGTGTTGATTTTTTGCATTATGTCGCATATAATATGGGTGAATCGAAAGATTCTCAGCAGGTGTTTCGCCGCCTATATCCCAAGTGCGAGGCGTTAATGATGTAGCTGGATTGGGCGTAAGTTCTTTGGGCCACCGCAGGCGGGAAGAATTTCCCGCCATTTTTTATAAGCGCATGGTGAAGACCTCAGTTCGTGGCGGCTTGACAATATATCATAAAAGGAATATACTAATAGTGGGCAGATAAAAGGTGCATATATGTTTGAAATTGAGTTTTATCAACTACCGAATGGAACAAAACCGGCGGTGGAGTTTCTGGACTCGCTGGATACAAAGATGCGCGCAAAGGCCTTGCACAGTCTTTCAATTTTAGAGGAGTTCGGAAATCAACTGCGTGAGCCATATTCCAAACAGTTAGAAGACGGTCTGTTTGAGCTTAGGATCAAATTTGCGAGTGACATTTCCAGACTATTTTATTTCTTTGTGGTCAATCATACGATTGTTATTACAAATGGATTTGTAAAAAAGACCACGAAAACCCCAAAATCAGAACTGATACTTGCCCATAAATATAAGGCAGACTATGAAAGGAGTCATTGCTATGAGTGATTTCAAGAATTATCTTGCACAGCAAATGGAAGATCCTGTGTTTGCTGCTGAATATGAAGCGCAGCGACCGGAATACGAAGCGATTCGCGCGGTGATCGCTGCGCGGCTTGCCTGTAATATGACGCAGAAAGAGCTTGCTGAAAAGACCGGGATCCGGCAGTCCAATATCAGCCGGATCGAAAACGGCTCTGCAAGTCCCACAATCGATACACTGGCAAGAATTGCGGCTGGGCTCGGAAAGCAGTTAAAAATTGACTTTGTCTGAATTAAATCCTACCCATTCAGGAGGAACGGAGAAATCCATTCCTCTTTTTTATTCCCCATACACCCCATGTACCTCCGTGGTCATGTCGAACACACCCTCCGGGAGCTTGACGCGCAGACTCGTTCCCTTGTTGATGAGTTCATACAAGAGTTTCAGCACAAAATCGTCCGTGTAGCGCGGCTCTAAGACCTCCAATTCGCAGATATCCAGATACCGCCGGGCGGTGTCCGCTTCTTCGTTCAGGCGTTGGATAATGCCCTTGACGGTGTTGCGCTTGGCGCGCATCTTGGCTTCGTACTGGAACACGAGGAAGAAGCGATGCCGGATAGACTCGCTGGCAATGCCGAGACCGATTTTCTCAATATTGTCCTCGATCTCCGCGCGGCAGTTTTCACTTTCCTCGGTTTTCTGGAACTGCCGCATCTGCTCGACGTATTCGCTTGTGTCCGGCGGGAGCGTGCGCACCTCGCAGCTCATGCTGTCCGGCGCGATCTTCAAATATGCGGCGTAGGATGTAATAATGTTCTGCTGGTCGGATGGGGATTTCAGATAGAAATTGACGGGCAGCACCTCGAGAATTTTGATGAACCGATTGTCCTTCGTGATGACCACGCCGCCAATGATATTCTTGACCGGCAGCCATGCCTGGATGCTGTCACGATAGGTCGCGCCACCGTGACTGGTCGGCGCGGCTGTGCCGAAAATGGCGTCCTTCATGCTCATAGACGCACCTCCCCGCGGTAAAAGATCATGCGCCGGTGCTTCCGCCAGTTTATCCACGCCTTGAGCCATCTGGTGAGACTGTCGCCGCCGATGCCAATGAGCGCAAAGCCGCCCACGGGAACAAGAATTGTCATCGTGACGATGATCTTCGGCATAAGCGTCAGCGGCAGAAGCGCCAGACAGAGAAAGAGGATAGGAATGCACAGCAGCACGGTTTCGACCGCATTGCGGATCTCAAACACGCCGAACAGCTTGCCCGCGTCCGTAAAATTTACGGGGATATGATAGGTTTCATAGCTCATATTCGTATTCTCCTACACGCTCCATCAGGCTGTTTTTGCAGGCGGTATATTCTTGCTGCAATGTATCAAGTTTTTCTCCGCGCTGGGCAATGATCGTTTCAAAGCCGCTTTGGATTTTCTGTACAGTCTCCGCCGACGGCTTGTTTTCGCTCAGTTCCAGCTCGCTGATGCGCTGCGCGGATACGCCGCAGGCCCGGCCAAGCTCGACCATGCTGACATGGTGCCGCAGGCGGAGAATGCGGAATTTTCTGACCTTCATAGGCCCTCCTTTATTCGTCATATTGTATGTACGGGATCTTGCACCAGCCCTGCCAGCCGCGCCCCTCGACCTTTGTGCGTACCACGCCGTACTGCGTGCCCATCGCTTCAATGGCATAGCCGTTCCCGACGTAGACGCCCCAGTGTCCCTGCTTCCAAAGACCAAGACCGACAATATCGGGCATCGTGTCCATACCGCCGTACTCGGTGCCGTTTTCCTTGGCAGACGCATACATCCGGTCGGCATTGTAGTCCGGCATTCCGTTCGTGTTGTAGTCTATGGTCAATGTGTCGGGATTCAGCCAGCCATAGCCCTTGAGCAAGCCAACACAGTCTGTTGTACGCCTGCCGAGCCAGTGTTCGCGGATAAATGCTTCCGACGCGCCGATGTCCGGGTACTGCTCCAGCTTGTATTGGAGCATGGATTCCGTCAGGACGGTTCCAAACGTCCCCCACACATACCCCCAACCGTGCTCCCACGCCTGTATCGCATAGGCGGCAAGATCATGGTTGTTTTTTGTGCGCGGATTCGTAAAACCGGAGATATCAATGGTATTGTCGGCGCTGCCGCCGCTCTCCGCGCCGCCTCCACCGCCACTTCCACCGGGCGAGGGCTCGGTCGGGCCGGTGTAGCCGGTATCGCCCGCGTAATTTGGCTTGTATGCTTCAAATTTATCTTTGTATTTACCCAGCGCGTCGCTCTCATAGATCGTCTCAAACAGTGCGCCTGCCCACGTTTTGGCGTCCTCGTCAAACTCCAGATCATCCATGAGCTTGTCCTTATCGAGCGGCTGGAAGATGATACGGAGGACAGTCTGGTTGCCGGAGGATTCCAGCCGTGTCGTGTGCTTGAGATTGGAGATCAGAAGCGACTGTACCTCCTCCGGCTTCATTTCAGATAGATCCTGCTTGTGGGCAACAGAGTTAATAGCGATGTACCAGCAGAGATCTTCTTCATCGAATTTGCTGGAAACCCGAATTTCATCAATTGTGACGCCCTGATTCTCATACGCGGCTGCCTCGCCGGTAATAATGGCGTCCTGCTGCGTCTTTTCAAAGTCCTCCAACGATAGATATGCGCCGCCGATGGAAAGCGCCTGCTCCCGCATGGTGATCTGCGAGTCCTTTTCGGACGTTTCGTAGCCGAAAAACATATTTGGCATCGCGGAGATCACGAACATTGGGATCACGATGATGGCAATGAGAACGCCGACGGCAAACTTGATGATCGTTGGCAAGAGCTCCTTCGCAGCGGCGGCAGCCGCGCCGTGAAGCCCTCCTGCGATTGCCGCCCGCACGATGTTGACAGCTGCCTTGACCACGCGCGCCGCGTTCGCCATGACCTCCGCAGCGGAGCGGCGGTTCCGATCATTCATCCGATGCCACCTCCTGGTTGTTCTCCTGCGGGCGCTTCGTCGTCTTCTGCGAGGCTTCATGCAGATCGAGATGCGACGGAATAGATTCCGGCGTTCTGCCGGTCAGCGGAACGAACGGTTTCTTTGCCGCCTTTTCCGCAGCGGGCTTCTGCACCGCCGATGCTGCTTCCGTGTTGATCCCAACTGCCGTGGGCGCGATTCCTGCGGCACCGGGGCGATGGTAGAGCGTCTGCTCCTTCTTTTGCAGCTCTGGTTGTGTGCCGGCCTTGCGTTCCTGCGGTACCGGACGCTTGGCAGAAGGTTCTGCTGCTGGACTTCTTTGCGGCCCGCGCGATTCCTGCGATACCGGAGCCGGTGTGGTCACGCCGCCCGCGGGAGCCGGAGCTGCCGCTTTCCTGCTCTGCCGGTCGGGCGATGCAGCGGAAGTGGGAGACGTGTGCACAACAGTTTGCGGTGTCGGCTTTTCTGCACTGCCGCTTGGGGCGGGAATTGGGCGCTGCGAAGCGCGCTGTTCCGTCGGACGCGCTGCATCAGGCCGCGCGGTCGAACGTGGGGGCGTACCAGCTTCGCGGTTGGAAGACGGCGCTGCCGGAGATACCGGCGCTGCAGGCGTAGAATGCTCCCGATTTGTGGAGCGGCCATCCATACGGACTCCGCTGGATGGCTGCACCGTGCCGCCGGACTGCTGGGCTGAAACATGGTTCTGCTGCGTGATCTGGGTGTTTCCATTCGTGGAAATGCGCGTCGTCTGCTGCACGGGCTGGGTATAACGCCCGCCGATGGACGTGCGCTGTGTTCCTGCTGTACCGGGTACTGGCGTATTCTGCGGACTGCCCGGTTGCTGCGGCCGCGCACCATTTCCTGCGGTATCGCGGGCCGGTGCGGAATGAGAATCTGGCTGTTTTCCTGCCGTACCGCTTGGTGCAGATGTTGACTGTACGCCGCTGTGCGGCGCGGACAGATTTCCTGCCATGCAGAACCGCGGAGAAGCAGGCGAAGCCGGATGATCTGCTGCTGGCTGCGCGCCTGCCATGTTCGGAGCCTGCACAAAGGTGCTGCGCTGCTGCGTCGTTTCTGTATGCGCAGACTGCATCTGACCTTTTCCTGCGCTGCCGACAGGCTGTGCCGGGCTGCGCGGTGTGGCAGACGGCAAAACAGAATTGTTCGGCATTGCATTTGGAGCAGCTGCCATTCCGGGCGCTCCGCGTTGTGTATCAAGCGGCTGCACATAAGTGCTGCGTTGCTGCGCGGATTCGGTCTGAATCGTCTGCCCCTGTGCATTGCTGCTGTGATACGATTTTCCTGCGGAACCGGTTGGCTGATTGGTACTGCGCGGCGAATTTTGGCCTGCCGCTTTTCCTGCCGTGCCGGGCAAAACAGTCCCGCCGCGATTCTGCACTGTTGTGCTGCTGCGCGGATGGGATTCCGACTGGGAATGTACGGTCTGCTCCTGCTGCGTATTCTGCGCGGCCGCGCCGCCCGTGCCGGGCTGCACAGTTCCTGCATGATGATACGGCGCATTGGGTACTGATTTCCCTGCCGAGGCTGCTGCATTGTTCTTTGGTGCTGCCACATGACCCGGCGCACGTCTGGTGCCGGGCGGCACGGCGGTTTTGCGCGTGGAGTTCGGCTGCTTTCCGGCTCCAGCAGGCGCGGCTTGTGGGAATGTGCCCGCCATCTTTTCGGCGGCGGATTGTACGGTATCCGTCTGTGCAGCAACTGTCTGAGCCGAAATAGATTCTTGATTGAATGCAGGATTCGCGCTGTTTTGCTGCGCAGACGTGCTATGATGATAGCCGTTTGCGTAAGACGGTGCATTGACATTGGGCGAATTGCCGCCAGTGCGCGGGCCGGTCGGTGCGCTTGGCTTGGGATTCCCGCTGCCGCCACGCGGCTGACCACCGTTCCTGCCGATGGTATGCGCTGCATTGGATACCAGAGAGCGCACAACCATCATCGTCATCGCGCCGGGGAACCCGCGGCCTAACGGATCGCCCGTCATGGCAGGATTCAGGCCGATGCGCGCAAGGATGCTGTCCGCTTTTTTCGCTGCCTTGACGATGGTAACGACCAGCACCATCCATGGCAGCACGTCAAGGCCGCTCGGATAGTACGACAGCACAGATAAAAGCATCTTGACGAACATCACGTTTGTCGCCATGAGCAGACACATCGAGCCGAACATCCGGCACCAGCCGGTAAAAATGTCCGACGTGTTCCGGCTGCCGCCCATGCCAAAGGCCAGCGGCGAGGTGATCGTCAGTACGGCGAGGATGAAATACCGCTCCGCCATTTCCATAATGAGCTTGAACGTCTGAAACATGACGATGATGCCGCAGATCACGACAAGCAGCCAAGAACCGGTCAGACCGCCGAAGGAGGCCTCATCCGCAAATGTAATATCCACGGCGTCCGGCATTTGCAGAAGCTCGATGACAGTCGATGTCATGTTCAGCCCCAGCTCGCAGATCTGTGGGCTTGCCACCAGCAGAAACGAAAAGGCAAACGTCCGTGTAAAAAGCAGCTTCGGGTCCTCAGCGTCGAAGCCGAGCCCCGCTGCCATGCCGCGTGTGGCCTGAAAGACGAGGTTGCCGATGAGCAGCGCCCAGCCCACGCCCAGCATGATCTGCCGAATGGTGTCTATGATGGGAATGTGCTCGCGCAGATACGCAAAATCCAGACTCATCAGGTCAAACAGCACAGACGCGAAATACTCCCAGCATTCCAGAACCAGACCATAGATCCATTCGATAAAGCCCTGAAAGAGCAGCTCCAGCAAGCACCGTCACCTCCGTTCCGCGCCAGATGATTCTGTCCTGACTTTTTAACTCTGGATCGTTGCAAGGCCCTGAAACAGCGGCGCAACATAGGCGATGAACGCGCCGATGCCGTTGATGACCGCCCACGCGATCCAGATGCGGCGTAGCCAGTCCCACGCCTGATCGACCTTGTGCTGGTTGTTGGAGAGCTTTGCACCGACGACCGCGACGGCGGACATCAGGCCGGCCAGCACGGTACTGATGCCTGCGATCTTGTTGTAAACGTCCACGATGATACGGTTTGCCGCCGTCCACATATCCTCGACGGCAAACGCCTGCACACAAAACAGGCTGACGCACAGCAAAAGCAGCAGGCAGAGTGTATAAAAACGATATAGCTTTTTCATTGATTCCTCCAAAAATGGATGTACCGAAGACTGAGCAGCCCCCGGCGTTGAAATGTTCACATTTGAACGGTAAACTAAAAATGTAAAGGAGTGAACGCCATGCTCTACGCATGTAATACCTGTGAGCAAACCTTTTGGGGCTTTGACCGCTTCATGCCGCAGCAGTGTCCGGAGTGCGGGTGTATGACGGTGCGCAAAGCGACCGAGGAAGAACAGACCGCCTATGAATTGGAGCAGGCCCTGTCATGGCAGGCTGCGCACAGCCGAATAGAAGCATAAACCTGAGAACGGAAACCCGTTCTCAGGTTTTTTGATCATTCACCGCCCCATTCCAGAACAAAGACAATGGAGAGAACTTCCTGCTCGGTGACTGCTTTGGATACGGCGCTGACAACGGCATCGTAGGATAGTGGCAACCGGCTGTTCTCCGCAATTTCCCACGGGGAGGTCAGGGAGAATATCTCTGTATCACCAGTTTTGTTGGTCTGCGCATCATTGATCTTGAAACCGAGGAGCTTCGCGTCAACCTTTTCATGCGCCATGTCAGTCGTGTAGGGAACGAGCTGCCAGCCATTCTTCGTGCTGATGCTAACCGAAGATACAACAACTGTGCCGGTAGAAGCATTGATGATCTCCGCGCTGCCCGTGTGAACCTCGCCGCTTTCATCGACAACGAGGGGCAATGTGACCGGAACAGTGACCGAGAAAACCTCGGTGATCTTCCAATGGGCGTAATACGTTTTATCTGCGGTTTCCGTGAAAGTGTCATTCGCCGTTACTTGTGTACCGCCGGTCGCTTCGGTGAACCAGCCTAAAAACTCTGCGTTTTTACGTTCCGGGTCTTTTGGCAAAACCAGCTTTTCACCGTAGGTCTGTTCAGTCGTTTCGCTCTGGCCGGTTCCCAAATCCCATACCACGGTGTACTTGTTGGCCTCGAACTGCGCGTAAAACGTTGTGCTGGTCGTGATCGACGTGACGGTGTTGTAGAGCTTGCCGCCTGTTTTGGCCGTGTACCAGCCTTTGAAGCTGTGTCCCTTTTTGACCGGGAGCGATGCGGGGATCGTCGGCTTACTGTTCGGCTGGACAGTTTCATTGTACGTTGCTTTACCGTCGATCAAACCGCCGTTGCTGCCCGCGTCCCAAGTGACGGTCAGGCTGACGGTCGCACCGCAATCGTCGCATTTTCCATCGCCGTTGGAATCCACATGGTCGGCGTATTCTTCACTGGAAGCTTTACAAACCGAGCAGGTTTTCGTGCGCTTATGCTGCGTATCATCCGCTCTGGTCCATGAACCATAAGAATAGCTGTGGTCAGCATAGTCATAGGTCGATGCGCCGCAGCCGGAACAAGTCTTGCTTCTGCGGTGCTGGGTATCGCTGTACTTGCTCCACGAACCGGTAGAATAGCTATGATTACCGTAATCCGTAGTGCTGTATCCGCAGGTGCGGCAGGATGCCGTTCGGCTGTGCTGCGTATCGGAATGATTGCTCCATGATCCGTAGCTCATGCTGTGGCTGGCATAATCATAGTCCGTCGCGCCGCAGTTTCGGCAGGAACCTGTGCGCCGATGCTGACTGGACGAATACTGCTCCCACGAGCCATAGCTATAGCTGTGACCACTAGAATAGATTGTTTCGGATTTTGTCTGACCGCAAGCGCAGGAGTACGAACGGTAGCCGTTGCTGGTACAGGTGGCAGCCTGCTCATTCTGAAGAATCCATGTGTGGCTGCCGCAGTCCGGGCAGGTACCGGAACCGTAACCACCAGCGCCGTGACTCTTATAGGTGTAAGTGCCAAGGTACTGGACGTAGTGGCAGAGATAACACTCATTATAGTTTGCATGGCCGCGAGACGAATGTGCGACTTCAACGTATGTGCCCTGGAACGAATACTTTCCGCATGAAGGGCAGTTGCCAATGATGGAGCCGGTGGACTGAACAGAGATACCCGGCGCTTTCTTGATGCCGTTGAGTGCAGTGGTGGCGGCGTCTGCGTTCTGATACACGCCGTACAGATCATAAAAATACCGGCTGCTGCGATTGGATGCGGCCCAATCATAGGTGTAGAACGGCACCGTTGCTTCCGGGTAGCCAATAATGTAGGCGATATAGAGCGTGTCGCCAGCGTCGGCCTCCCGCCAGAACGCATCTTCGCCGATGCTTTCCAGCACGGTTTCGCCGTAATACATGGTGATCGTGTTCAGCCTGTCACAACCGTAAAACGCATGACGGCCAATGACCGGGGCCAGCGGCAATTCGGCGGTAGTCAGATTCGTGCATCCCTCGAACCAGTACGCAAGGTCTGGAATTGTCAGGGCGCTCATATCGTCATACCAGATTTCTGTGATTTGTTCCCGATATTCCGCCCACGGCTGGTCATCTGCGCTTTGGAATACGGGCGCCTCACCAGAACCGGAAATGGTCATCCAGCCGTGAGAATCGATTTCCCACTTGATTTTGCTGTCAGGAATCGTACCACTGGCGACAGAATCGTCAGCCGCAAACGCCGAAATGCTCAGGGAGAGCATCATGCAGAGAACAAGCAAAAGTGCTGTGATTTTTCTGAATTTCATAGCTTAACCCTCCATAACGGCGGCAATCGTAAACACGACGGTTGCTGCGGCAACGTTGGTGACGGCCTCGCTTGCGGACACCTTTGCCTTGTAGCGGATGGCAAGCGATTTTTCTGCGTCGATTGCCGGAAACGCACCATCCACGAGGGTCAAAGCGCCCGCGCCTTTGGTGACGCAGCCGTTGATGCTGAGCGCAATGCTGTTTTTACTCGCAGAGAAATCTTCATAGTTGCCGATCTCGAACGTACCGGGTTGAACGTCCACCTTTGTCACGCGGATTGCACCGTTTTTGCCGGTATTGGTAATCGCGGCGTTATTGGCGGTGACTACATAGCCGTCAACAAGAGAAACCGGCAGCGCGGCGGGAACCGTACACGAAATCGGCGCGACGGTGTTCACAACGGTCAAGGTGATGGGAACGCGCGCCTCAGTAGTTTCGGCAGCCGATGCCGGAATGGGAAATGCAAAAATGAGCGCCAGCGCCAGAAGCAGCGCCGCAGCCTTTTTAACATTGTTCATCAGCGCACCTCCTTGGACCAGAGATACGCGACATGGAGTGTCAATTCCGTGTTCAGTGTGCCGATTTCCTTGCCGTCACGGAACGCAGTCACAATGACCGTACAATCCACATTGCCGAACTCTGGCGTTTCCAGAAGCGTCAGACTTGAAATGCTCTTGCCTGCGGCAAGCTCAAAAGTATCTGCAATCAGAGTATTGTCCTTGTTGCGGCGAATCTCGATTTTGTAAGTGTCACCTTTGCTGTTATTCGTAAACTCGGCTTTCACGCTGGATTCTCCGACCAGAGCATATAGATGAGCAGGAGCAGTAAGAGCAATCTGGCTGTCCGCGACAATCGCGTTGAGTTGCTTTTGGGCTTCGCGCAGTCCGCTGACATCGTAAAAGATGATCTCAGTCTCTTTGTTCTGCTTTGCGCGCTCGGTGATTCTGGTTTTGATCGTGTCAATCACGGCGAGGGTGGAATCTCTGTCATAAATGACTTTGACCGCATCGTCTACGCGGGCTACGACAACAGCGGGCATATTCGTCCCAGCGTTGCAGTACACGGCTTTTGTACCACCGCCCCAGACAAGCAATCTGCCCTTGACAGTCACGTTATCAAGCGTGATTTTCCCATCCGCTGCGCCGCAGCCAACAATCAAGTCGCCGTCCACGGTCAGGTTTTTCAATTCTACATCGTCGGTGCGAATCAAGGCGCTGCCCTTGATGTCCTTGTCATAACTGCCCTTTACTGTGATATAGCTGCCGATGATATTCGCAAAAATCTGTGCGAACTCGGCGCGGGTGATGTTATCCAGCGGGGCAAGGACTTTGCCGCGACCGTGGATATAGTCAGCGCCTATCATCGCGCGAACGTAGGGTAGTGCCCAGCCGGAAATCTCGCTGTGGTCGGAGAATGCAGACAGGTCCGTTTTTGCGTATGCGTCATAATCCAGTTCCAGCGCACGGGCTACAACTGTCATGGCCTCCTGCCGCGAAATCGGCGCGTCTGGGGCCATTGTCGAGTTGCTGCGCCCGTTATAAGTGCCCATCTGCACAGCCATTGCCACATCGTCGTAGTACCACTTGGACTTTGCCACGTCCGTGTACTTGGAAATGTCAGCTTTGACGTAGCAGCCGAAAGACCTGCTGATGATAGCCGCCATCTCTGCACGGGTCATATCGCCGTTGGGGTCGATGATGGTGCTGGATTTGCCGTACAAAAGGCCATTATCCACAGTCGCAGACACGGCTTCGGCGTACCATGCAGTACGGTCATAGTCGCGGAAATCCGTGGCCTTGCGAGTAGTCGTATTTGCCGCTGATGCACCAACTGCCAGAGACAGGCACGACGCGACGGCGAGAATCATTGCGAGGATTCGTTTGTGTTTCATTTGACGTCCTCCATTTCATAAGGTAAGGGGAACGCTTGCGCGTTCCCCTTTGCAATAGCGAATAGATCAGACTGCATCCCAAGCGATAATGAACAGCACGGAAGCAATCGCTGTGTTGGTAACTGCTTCCGAAACCGGGGTCACGATAGCATCGTAGGAGATTGCGACCGTATTGGCGCTGGTATCACCCGCACCGCTCATGTAGCAACCCTCAACGGCGTCGTTCAGGAGCGTCTGCTTGGAAGCATTCTTGCCATCGGTGATCTGTGCAGCGCCATTGCCGAGGGAGATGGAGAAGCCAAACTTATTGCTGTTGACCTTTTCGTGCGCCAGAGATGCCTTGTCGCCGAACGCAGCCAGCGACCAACCCTGCGCGGCTTCGATGGAAATATTCGCAACTTTTACTGCACCAAACGAATTGTTGATGATCTTCGCGTCGGTCGCGGTGGAAACAGTGCCGTCAGTGCCAACAGCAACCGGGAGGACGGTAGGCACGACTACGGACATTTTGGTAGCTGCCGGGTCGCCGCCGATGCTGCCGTCAGCGGTGGACGAGAGCGTGACGCTGGAAGTGCCGGTGCCGCCCGAAGCATCAACCGTGTTGGCAGCGGAAGCGGAAATGGCGAGGGACGCGATCATGCAGACCGCGAGGATGAGGGAGATGGTCTTCTTAAAGTTTTTCATGGTGTGTACTCCTTTTTCATAATTAAATTTCAGTTTTTGATGGTGATATTGATGATAGCACCGGCTGTGCCGATGGTTTCGCCACTGATCGGGTCAAGATTGTGGAACATTGCTGTGCATTCGTATGTACCGGCCGGAAGCTCCACATCAAGGGCAGCACGTTCGATCTTGCTGCCCACAGGGATCGCTTTGGACTGATAAATGACCTCCTGCGTGTCATTGCGGATAAACTCCACCTGCTGGGGGTAGTTGTTGATCGATTCGTTGACGATCATGACATTGCCCTCGGACGTACCATTTTCAAAGTAAGGTGCGGTGTTCATGCTGATGTTAATCATGCCTTCCGCGACCTTTTCGTTCAGTTTTTCCGCAATTTCTTCGGGCGAAAGGTTATCCCAGCCGCCCTCGACGGCGCTGGAATCGTAGACGATACCGGTTTGACCACGAGCGTCTTCTTTGGTCAGCGGCTTGCTGACCAGACGGGTGATAAGAAAAATGCCCGCGCCAATGGCACAGACGAGAAATGCGACGGCAAGCACAACGCGGATATTGAGCCGTGCCTGTTTTGGATGATCCTGATATACTTCGTACATGGAAACAGCTCCTTTGTATTTTGTTTTGTATGCTAGGGCGGAATACGATAGCGACACAGCAGGCGATACAGGTCGTCCGCCGTGCATGGGATTTGATTTCCGGGCAATTCGATACCTCCTATTACAATAAATTTGGACAGGAAAGCCGGGCAGCCAGTCCGGCTTTCTT
>OGCQ01001181.1_pt1 | contig 34123 bp, 20 predicted proteins | sample 1570161 | NCBI WGS metagenome assembly OGCQ01 (sample SAMEA4384402, study PRJEB24528) | human gut metagenome | reverse complement strand
GTATTCACCTACCACCTCCCCCTACGGGTACTCCTCCTTCCCGAAGGAGGAGAATAGAGATACAACCGACTTTTTAGTCAGCCTCTATCTGAGAAGTCAAGTGTCAACGAAAGTCAAGTGTCAATGACTGAGAAGTGAAATGCTAATATATGAAACTCTATCAGTATTGATTTACTTCACCATCTATATACTCTGCCCTATTTTTCAACCAATTCTTCAGTTCTATCACTTTCGCATCAAAGGAACGGGTGTTTTCCCATAATTCACTATTTCTCGTTACAGATGGTTTAATAAGCTTGGCCTGATCATCTATATACTGCAACAACTCATTTAATTTATTTGACTTAAAGTCTTGCCAAAAGTTTTTATAAATAGTTCTCACCCGACTGTCTTGTAGGAAGCGTCGGAAAAAAGCGGTTCCCACTCCATTCATATCATCAGAAAAGAGCGGAGTTTCATAACTCCCGAAATGTGTCTCTTTACCTTCATAATCATACGCCCAGTCAAAGTCCCAGATCGGTCCCATAACATACTTACCCTTCCCCTCTTTATGAATAAAGATACTTTTCGGATGGTTAATCTCCATATTGTGTACCAAATTAAAGGTAATCAGATATTTTGCAACTGATTCAATATCAATCATATCCACATACATATTTCCTTCTAACGGCTCCTTTGCAAACTGCACGGTAAATGCATTAAAATCTTTCTTCCAATACTCAAACTGCTCTGTAGTCAAATCAGGGTCTTTCACCATCACCGGAAGATTGAATGCTTCGGACTTGAATTTCGGATCTTCATCAAAATAGGAATCAAGTTCCCACATCACACTGTTATTCTCATCCAAATCCACACGGTGTTCTTTGATTTCTATCTGTTCCGTCAGCAGATAGGAACCTTTGTATTTGCCATTCAGAACCACATCCACTGGAATGGCATGATTGGTGAAAGGAATATTCAGCAATTGCCCGACTTTGAAGGCAACCGAGTTAAGCATCAAGGTAGGATCGATATGATTAGCCAGCAATATATAATTCTTCGCTTTTCCCAAACCACAAATCTCAGATTTCTTATCAAGCTTTAACCGGTAAGGTTTCTTCGGATATCCCCATGTGGAGTTTCCCCTTCCCTTCACCTCTGTCTTGCCTGTATAGTTATCACAAATCCCTTTGCCATCCACGGTGAGAGTCGCATTCAAATAATAATCCTTACTTGGTATCTCCGTAACACTAGGGTCTTCTGTCGTGATCGTAAACTGAGGAATCAGGATAAAGTCCAGCGTCAGGATGTATCGGACTACTTCTCCATTCCGCATCACAAACTGATAAGTGACCGGAGAGGCGAAATCAATCTCCGTCACACCGCTGACCTGTTCTACATCATCTACCATTACTTTCACGGCATCAGTCGTAAAGACAGGAATCAGTTTCGATTGTGGAAATGTGTAGGAAGATACAATAGTCTCATCTTCAATCGTACATGAGACATCAGCAGTCAGCAAAGCATTATCTTTTCTCAAAAAGCGAAATTCGGATAACACCTGCGCATCTTTCAAGACAACTTCGACTGTATATTGTTCCCTGCTGCCGTCTTCTGCTTCTACGAGAATCATCAGCGGCCGGGAAAAATCATTCGAAGTGATGCCGGATTCCTGCTCGGCTCCATTCACGCTTACAGACGTTCCTTCATACTTGAATGTAGCAATCAATGACTTCAGGTCATCATATTGATCCATCGACAGCGTTATCACATTCCCTTTAATGGAACCTCTCACGTCATTCTTAATTTTACCTTGATTGTCACTCTTCTGAATCGAAAAGCTGATTAATTGCTTCGTTGAAGAGAGAGGAGTTTCTTCATCTTTACAGGCAGAAAACAGCAGGAGAATAATCGTCAGAATCCCTAACGTCTTGTTTTGCATAGTATTAAATAAAAATGGTTACTTGGCAAATATACGGTTTTACCAAGTAACCACAGGATTATTCTCTATATTTCTTTCAAAAAAACGTTCCTTTACAAAGGATACTCTTCGAATGCGTACAAGATAGTAGATAAATAACGCTCTCCCGTATCGGGCAATAAGGCTACGATCATCTTCCCTTCGTTTTCGGGACGTTTCGCCAGTTCGGTAGCCGCATAGACGGCTGCTCCCGAAGATATGCCGACCAACAGCCCTTCTTTTTCCGCCAGCGCACGACTGGTACGGATAGCGTCGTCATTCTGCACCTGAATAATTTCATCTACGACAGAAGCATTATAAGTCTTCGGTACGAAACCGGCACCGATTCCCTGAATCTTGTGAGGTCCGGGCTTTCCGCCGGACAGTACCGGAGAGTCGGCAGGTTCTACCGCCACCGCCTTCACACTGGGATCGCGCATCTTCAATGCTTCTCCTACTCCGCTAATTGTCCCGCCAGTACCTACACCGGCAACGAAGATATCGACTTTCCCCTCGGTATCTCTCCATATTTCCAGTCCGGTAGTGCGTAGATGCATAGCGGGATTAGCAGGATTTTCAAATTGCTGTAAGATAACGCTGCCCGGAGTGGCAGCTTTCAACTCTTCCGCTTTGGCAATCGCCCCTTTCATTCCGTCGGCACCGGGAGTGAGCACGAGTTCCGCTCCCAGAGCTTTCAAAAGGTTACGACGTTCGACGCTCATCGTATCGGGCATCGTCAAAATCAGTTTGTACCCCTTGGCGGCAGCAACGAATGCCAATCCTACTCCCGTATTTCCACTGGTAGGCTCGATGATTGTTGCGCCGGGAGTCAAGACTCCTTTCACTTCGGCATCTTCAATCATTGCCAATGCCACGCGGTCTTTTACACTGCCCGCGGGATTGAATGATTCGATTTTCACTATCAGACGAGCCTTCAAGCCGTTACTCTTATTATAATTACTTAGTTCCAACAACGGAGTGTTACCTACCAAATCCGTCAATTTCCTTGCAATCTTTTCCATATATATCTGTTTTTAATTTCCTTTGTTTTAAGATATTACAAAGATAGTGCAGTTTTTGTTGACAGGAAATACCATATATGTGGTAAATTTATACCATCATTATCCGGTAACCTACCATTCATCAGGAACTATTCCAGAAAATCAGCCCGCATGGGACTGAATGTGTCTATCAATACTCCCGCTTCCAGACAGACGCATCCATGCGGTTCGTCGGGTGCTACATAGTAGCCATCGCCGGTCGATAGTATCTCTTTCCGGTCGCCGATGGTCAGTTCAAACTTTCCACTTGCCACGTAGGTAGCCTGACTGTGGTAATGTTCATGCAACGTACCGACCGCTCCTTTCTCAAATTCTACCTTGACCATCATCAACTGTCCGTCGTATCCCATTATCTGACGACGGATTCCCGGAGCGGGGTGCTCCCATTTCAACTCTTTCTCAAACTGAAAAACTTCACTACGCGTTTTCATATTCTCTTTCCTATTTAAATAACTGAAAACAAAGATAGCTTTTGATTTCCGTCTACCAAATGGATTCTACGGAAAAGACTTGCAGGTCTTTCACTTCGATACGGTTTCCCCAGAAGTGGAGTCCCTCTTTGTTGTTGGTATCAGGGCGGCGTTCCATGGAATAAGAATACAGTCCGCCGTCGATAAAGACTTCGATAGAGGTGCGGTCAATGTAAATATCGGCAGTCAATTCCATGCTGGTCGGGTCTTGGGGAGAGTAGAAACGGCCGTTCAGGGTATTGGAGTTCATGTCGTAGCCGATCATGCGCTGGCCGAAAAGGTTGAATCCGGCATCCGTGGCATGAGAGAGTTTGATCGTTGTTTTAATGCGGAGACAGTCGGCATCATAAAACTCTTTCAGGTGGCGGTTGGCCTCATCCGAAGAAAGAGATTTCCAGGAACGAAGAGGCTTACACAAAGATTCGACCTCCTTTACAGGAACGTTAACAAGGCGGATGCCGTCTTTGGTGGTACGCAAAGTCAGTTCGGTGGGGAGCATCATCATTCCGTTGAAAGGCATACCCGGGTGGGAGATTCTTCCCCAGCCTATCTGGATGCGTCTGCCGTCGCTTGCCGGAATATTGGTAAAGGTCTGGGCTGCATAGATACTTCCGGTGGTATAGCAGTATTTTCCGGCTTCGGGAGTAAATACTTTGCCGTCGAAAGAGCCTAGCATATACGTACCGGTAGCACCGTACATCACCCACTTCGTGTGGTTCTTGTCACCGTCAACCGGCAGTTCGAACAATTCGGGACATTCCCAGAAGCCTGTAACATGGCTCTCGTATTTCCAGTCTTTGAGATTGGAAGAGGTATAGATGGAGTGTCCGTCGCGTTCGTTCAGTACCAGTACCCAATGTTTGGAGGGCTCATACCAGAACACTTTCGGGTCGCGTGTGTCCTGAGAGTTCCATTTCTCCTTGGAGTTGATCACCGGATTCTTGTCGTACTTCGTGAAGGTACGTCCTTTGTCAAGGCTGTAGGCTATCCCCTGCACTTGTCTGTCACTGCTGGCAGCGGTGAAGGCGGCAACCATGGCGGGAGTCTTGCCTTTATTAAAGCCGGCGGTATTATCATAGTCGATGACTGCCGAACCGGAGAACATCGTTCCTAAATGGTCGGGATACAGAGCGTCCGGTAATTCTGTCCAGTGTATCAGGTCCTTGCTGACCGCATGCCCCCAGTGCATATTCTCCCAGTCTCTTTCGAAAGGATTGTGCTGGTAGAACAGGTGGTATTCGCCCTCATAATAGATTAATCCGTTAGGGTCATTGATCCAGCCTCTCCGGGTAGTGAAGTGGAATTGCGGACGATTCTTTTCCTTATACAGTTCAGCTTGTCCTTCGATTTCGTCGGACTGGTATATTTTACTCAATCCCTTCTCATTGCCGTCGTAGGTTATCTTGATCGTCTTTCCTTTGAAAGCCGACACATCTTTAAACACCCAGTATTCCGCTTCATCCGGCGCCAGACGGATAACGACGGATAAATCCGGCTTGCCGTTTACTTCAAAAGTCATCCTTCCTCTGTTCTCTTTATGGGAGATAGGGAAGTTCAGGTATTGCCTGGTTATTTTAAAAGATACTTCTCCGGCTATCGCTGCCAAACAGGAGAAGGATAAAACAAAAAGAGTAAGTACAGTTCTGCTTAATGTCTTCATAGCTATTTTATTTATTAGTTTGTAAAATCGGAGTAAATGTAGCCAATACGCCCGATTTCTGATATAATAAATGATTCACAGACTATGAGAAACGTTACATTTCACAGATATTTTCCTTAAATGACCTGTATTTTTCATTTGAACCTCTTCACATAATTAACGATCAGATAGCAGGCAGGACCGAGTACCTGTCCGTGGTCAAATCCTTGAAGTTCATATAAAGAGACTTTCCGATTGCCGATATTCTTCAATACCGATGCCAGCAGTGCATTCTCTTCGTACCGGTCAGCCATTTCCAGATTCTTATCCCCCGTAATCAGCACAACAGGGGCGGTATCCTTGCGGGCCTTGTTTACCGGAGCAAATTCGTCAATGATGGGGATTCCGTTGGGCAGACCACGTTCTTTGCGGATGGTAAAATGAGTGACAGTCTGTCCGCTAACAGGAAGATAGGCAGCTACACTATCCGCATCGGCTCCGTATGCAGCCATGTATTTCTTATCCATTGCCAGAATCAACGTAAGGTAACCTCCCGCCGAATGACCGGAAACAAAGATACGATCCTTGCGACCGCCATACTTTTCGATATTCTTGAATGTCCATGCCACAGCTTCGGCGGCATCTTCTATATAAGCCGGATTCTTTGCTTTCGGGCTCAGACGATAATTAACCGCCACTACTGCAAAGCCTTGATCCGTCAGTTCCTTGGGAACAAATTTACTTCCTCCTTCCATACCACCGCCGTGAAACCATACGATGGTGGAAAAATCTTTTTTATTCTCGGGATAATAAACATCCAGTTTACAACGTTCCAGACGATAAGCATCTGTTTCGGAGCCGGAAATGTAAGGTACATCCTTGTCGGTACGATACGTATCCTGTGCCTGAACGAGGCAGGCACAAAGCAAAAAGAGAAGGAGAAAACAATTCTTTTTCATGGTTTTATTCTTTTTCATTCTTAAACAAGGACAAATATAAAACCTTATTTTTAGAATCACGGTCAAAAAAAGAAGATATTAATATCTCCCGTCACAAACATTAATATATGCCACGACAGGTCACTTTATCTGACTTCTCAGGTATTAATACTTGATACCGCATCTGTTTTATTCCTATATTTGCAATATTCTTTTATTGCATTTTAGTGGAAAATCGCATTTCAGAAGTCTATTTTAATATAACCATGATAAAATAAACTATAATGAGAAAACTATTACTCAACCTTTTTCTATCCACAGTAGGTCTCCTGTTTGCCGGGCAAGCATCCGCTCAAGAAGAAATTGCTCCGGGAATCATCAAGCTGCAAGCGGGAGAAATTGACACTTTTACCCCTTATTCCTTATTCGGCGGGAAACCTGCCGTAGAAGCAATGAAACTACTCCCGGCTACAAAGCCGCCCTTCAGCCCCGACGAAGTGCAAATAAAGATAACCGACCGTGGCTGTCTGATCGAAGTCCCTCTGGAGGACAACGAACAAATATACGGCTTCGGACTTCAATTCGAAACTTTCGGTCAGCGTGGCCTGCGCAAGCGCCCGATAGTAAACGACAATCCGCTGAACGGACTCGGATATACACATGCTCCGCAGACATTCTACGTCTCTACCAAAGGGTACGGTATTCTGGTCAACACGGCACGGTATACCACTTTCCTGTGCGGCTCCAATCAGAAAACCGAGCATAGTCGTCAACTACAAACGGAAGAAAGAAAACACATTGCTACCACCACGGAAGACTTGTATAAGAACAGAAGCAACGGAAATAAAGTCCATATCGACGTACCCGGCGCCAAAGGCATTGAGGTATTTATCATCACCGGACCGGAAGTGCTGGATGTAGTCAAGAGATACAACCTCCTCTCCGGCGGCGGATGTCTTCCTCCGATGTGGGGACTCGGATTCAAATACCGTGTCAAAGGAGATGCGACGCAGGACTCCGTCATGCGTTTTGCCAACTATTTCCGCGAGAAACAGATTCCGTGCGACGTACTGGGACTCGAACCGGGATGGCAGACGGCCACTTACTCCTGTTCTTATCGCTGGAGCGACGACCGTTTCCCAAGGCACAAAGAAATGCTGGACCAGTTGCAGCAGAAAGGATACAAAGTAAACCTGTGGGAACACGCGTATGTTCATCCTTCTTCCCCCATCCGGAAGGCGCTGGAGCCCTACTCAGGCGATTTCCTTGTATGGAACGGACTGGTACCGGACTTCATCCAGCCGGAAGCACACAAAATATTTACCGATTACCACCGCACACTGATAGAAGAAGGCATCTCCGGCTTCAAACTGGACGAATGTGACAACTCGAACATATCTTTTGCTTCCGCCACATGGTGCTTCCCGGATATGGCACAGTTCCCTTCGGGCATCGACGGAGAAAAGATGCACCAGGTATTCGGTTCCCTTTATGTGAATGCGATGGACAGTATCTATCGTGAAAAAAATACCCGCACCTATCAGGATTACCGGTCGTCCGGTATGTTCATGTCTTCACGCAACGCCGTACTTTATAGTGATACATACGATCCCAAAGAGTACATTCAGGCACTTTGCAACTCGGCATTCGGAGGACTGTTGTGGTGTCCCGAAGTGCGTGAGGCACATTCTGCCGAAGATTTCTTCCATCGTCTGCAAACGGTGATTCTTTCTCCGCAGGCTATGGTCAATGCGTGGTATCTGCAATACGCTCCGTGGCTGCAATTCGACCGTGGAAAGAACGAACGTGGCGAGTTCCTGCCGGAAGCAAAGAGGTATGAAGAATATGCCCGCACACTGATTAATCTGCGTATGCAGCTGATTCCTTATCTGTACAGTGCTTTTTATACATATTATAAAGAAGGTGTACCTCCTTTCCGTCCGTTATTGATGGATTATCCCAAAGATGAACGTTTGCGCACTATCAGTGACCAGTATATGATGGGAGACGGATTGATGGCTGCTCCTTTATACCAGAACAAGAAAACGAGAACGGTCTACTTCCCCGAAGGAACATGGTACAACTTCAATACCAATGAGAAATATGAAGGCAACCGTGAATATGAGATTACGACGGAATTAGATCAGTTGCCACTCTACGTTCGCCAGGGAACGTTATTGCCATTGGCCGCACCTGTTCCCTATGTGGATGCTCAAACCGTATTCAATCTGCATTGCAAAGTATACGGCGCTCCTTCGGCAACGTTCCTCCTTCTCGAAGATGACGGTATAAGTTACGATTTCCAAAAAGGACAATTCAACGAAGTAACGCTGGAAGCTGCAAAAGGAAAGGTAAAACTGAAAAGGACAAAAGAATACAAGCAAAAAAGATATCAACTGACGGATTACGAGTTCATCAATTGATTTCTTAATTAGTTTCACTGCTTGAAACCAGAGTTTCATCAGTGAGAAACTGTAGTTCCAAAGGCTTGAAACCAAAAGTTCCAAGCGTATGAAACTAGAGTTTCAAGTAATGGGAACCAAAGTTTCAAGCAATGGGAACTGTAGTTTCATACCTTAAAACAAACTCGGCTTATTAATAGCTGAAATGAATGGCAGCGTGACGGCAAATCTTTCCGTCACGCTGCTGTCACAGGTTGCTGTCACGGTCTTATGATTTAATTATCAGACTATTGTCACAGGTTTAGTGACAGGTGACAGCAATTTTTCAAATTTATATCTTTATGTAGGCGTTGAGTTCAAGTCATAAACGCAGGGAAATCCGACTTTCTTCCCCTCGGTCCGGCATACGAAGGCTGCAAATACCGGTCGCCTTATCCCAGCTCCACACCATACTTTCAGTGTCATCGTCCGGATTCTCTTCCAGACGTTCCGGCTTCACCTTCTTTACTTTCTTGCCTTGTACGGTAATTCCTTTGGGAGCCGTCTTCAGATACATACGGAAAATAAAGTTTCGGGGAGCGGGCACTGCATACCCTTTTCCTTCACGGGCACCAACCGAAAGAAGATAACCGCCCTCCTCCGTCCGGAAGCGAACGGGAGTTTTGGCAAACTCATCCCGTTGATAGCCGAGGTCTTCTCCCTCATCTTCGTACAAAGTGAACGAGGCCTCTTCTCCGTTCCTTGCCGGAAATACTTCAAAGATCAGCGGATAGACCGGTTTCTCATGCGTGTAGTTCATCACCGGCATGGTGGGGATGATGGAACCCTGCTTTACAAACATCGGGATGCACGACAAGGGAGCTTCCACGGTAGTCCACTGTTCTCCGGTATAGACTGTTTGTTTATTGTTGTAGTCAATCCAAGTGCCTTCGGGCAGATAGACATTCTTCGTACGTGCCCCCTTCTTCACCACCGGAGCTACCAGCAGCTCTTGTCCGAACAAGAACTGGCCATCGGTAGAGAACGTTTCCATATCCGCCGGATATTCCAAAAAGAGAGGACGCATGATGGGCAATCCCGTATCATGAGCTTCGCGGGCATACGTATAGATATAAGGCAATAAACGATATTTCAGTTCGATGGCCTCCTTCGCGTTCTTTTCCGCTTCCGGACCGAAGAGCCACGGTTCTACCGGATTATCTCCCTCATGATGAATACGGCTCAAAGGATTGAATGCACCGAACTGTATCCAGCGGGTATAAAGTTCCGCAAAGGGGTGATAGTCTTCGATGTCTCCGCAATACCCCGTAATGTCACAGGTAGTAAACGGAATCACTCCCAGCCCTGCGGAAAGAATCACCGGAATCTGATTAGCCAGTTGCCCCCAACCCTGCAATACATCGTCTCCATTTCCGCAATCTCCCGTCCAGCCGAACGTATAACGCTGCAATCCCGCATAAGCGGCACGAGTCATCTGGAAGACGCGACGGTTCGGATTCCGTTTCTCGAACTGCTCTTTGACCACTTTATCCCAAGTCAGTCCGTAGACATTATGGATTTCGTCGTGCATCCCCAGGTGATGCTTCATCACGAGGCGTTCGGTCTGCTCTTCGTTGCTCCATGCGGGTTCTCCCATATCCGTCCAGAAGCCGGAGATGCCGTCGTCAATGGGTTTCTGCTGATAGGCTCCCCACCAGTCGGCTACGGCAGGTAAGGTAAAATCCACTACCCCACAGTTTCCGCCCCAAGGCCACGGCATGTCATAACTCTTCCCGTTCGTGCTGTCCTTGACAAAATAACCCAGACGGTCTGCTTCCTCCCATTGCTTCTTGTTGGCTTGCGAGATGACCGGGTCTTGCGATACGACTACCTTGAATCCCATTTCTTTCAGGTCGGCAAGCATCTTTTTCGGGTTCTTGTAGTTTCCTTTCCGCCATTCGAAGTCCTGTAGATGTTCCGTCCAGCCGATGTCCTGATAGATTATATCACAGGGGATGCCGCGTGTCCGGTAGCCTTCGGCTATTTCGCGGCTCAGTTTCTCGCTTGTCAGCAGGCCACGGCATTGCGCAAAGCCCAATGCCCATTTCGGAGGCATGATAGGTTTGCCCGTCAATCCTACATATTGACTCAGGATTTCCTTATAGTCCTTGCCGAAGATGAAGTAGTAAATCATCTCCCCGTCCGGCGCCTCGAAGCTGTAATAATCACGGCTTTCCGTTCCGAACTTAAATTCTGTCTTATACGTATTATCAAGGAAAATACCATACCGGTAACTGCTCATAAAGAAAGGGATGCTCTTGTAAAGAGGGTCTTCCACCACACTGTAACAAGGTTTATCGCTGTTCCACATCTTGTAAGATTCTCCTCTGCGGTCCATCTTGCCGGTCTTCTCTCCGAGTCCGAAGAAATGCTCGTCACGGCGAAGCGTTTTATATTCCACCTTCTTCGTTCCTTCGCTTACGTGTCCTTTATCGGCATAGTCACTGAAGAGGAGTTTCTGATATTTGTCGAATATCTGGAGACTAAGCGGCGACTTGTTCACCCGTATGCGCAGCTTCGAGGTAAATATCTCATAGCAGGCGGCCTGTTCGTCCACATGAACCGTTCCCACATCTTCCAGTTCTTCCTTGATCACGGCAAAGGAAGCGTTTCTCCGTTGCAGCTTCCCGTCCGGCGAGAACCAGATTCTTACCACGGAAGGACTGCAAAGTTGCAGTTGCAGCGCGGCACTGTCCGCCAGGTGAAAAGTCACCTGACGTCCCTGCTGCGTAAAAGAGGTACATATACTTTTTGCGTTTTCTGCCCAGACCAACGCCGGAAACATCAGACACAACATCCACACCCCAAACTTATATCTAATCTTCATACCTATCGTTTTTAGTTATTCCGTTGCAACTGCCTTATTCAGCTACAATCATTGTCCAGTATTTCAAGGTAGGCAGTGTGAAGGAGACTACCCCGTTCTCCTGCGTAAATGCCAGTTCCTGCAAGGCTCCTCCGTGTACATCCGGCGATGCCACCCACAATTTATTCACTTTGGCGGGCAGGTTCATCTGCAAGGCCGCTTTCGTGATCAGGGCAGGTTCGGGCATGGTGCCGTCCACGTCCCGCCAGCTAAGGCTGTTCGCCTGTGAGAAGTTAAGCAGATGCACTACTTGCTTGCCGTCTACCTGCTTGGCGTAGGTAGTGACCGACCCCAACTTTGGAGGCCATACGTTGAGTTTCATTTCTCCGTTGGTACAGTTCATAGCGATACTGTTCTCCGTTCCGCCATCGCGGAGCAGGTTCTGATAAGACGTGAGGAAGTCGTAGTAGTGAACCATTGCCGTTTTCAGTTCCTCGCTCATCGTCAGGTTGTCGTTCGGAAAATATTCTTTGCACAGCATATGGTCACCACCCAGTTCGAGATGCGAGCCACCCAAAGCGAACATCACCGCATCCGTCAGCAAGATACCCGCTGTATTGAACTCTCCCCGATGATCCGCCTTATTATAGTTCATATAGGCAGCGAAAACCGTATTCAGCTGATTATTGCCATACACTCCGTTTTCATACAGGACGGCTTTCAGATGGGTAAAGTCCGCCTCATCCGCCCACATCTCATTATAGAAGAAATCTACTTTGCCGGTTTCTCCGATCTGACGGGCACCGTAGCGGCTTACGGCATTCATCACCAGACTCTTGTCGGGATGCGCCTGCTTCATGGCTTCGATAAAAGAAGCATATCCTTCGCGGAGGTTGACCGGCGTACCGTCGTAGTTGTAAAGCGTTCCCCGCTTGCCCAACTGGTCGATCTGATAGCCGTCGAAGGCGAAGTTCGCATACACGTCGTCATTCCGTTCCGCCATATATTGCTGCCATTCCTTGTCAGAAGGATCTACCAGATAGATATTGCTCTTCCATCCGCTTGGCAGGTCGTGACTGTCTTTCGTGGTATGCGAAGCGTCCTTAAACAGATACCATTCTTCTTTCACCCCGTCGGAAGCCGCATCCTTCAATGCCCCGAAACAAAGATTATAGAACATGGACTTCATTCCAAAATGTTGTTGTGCCTTGATATAATTCTTCACAGAGCTTGTATGGACAGGGCGGTTCGCAATGTCGAGATATTCCTCGTCCAACTGCGTGCGTGTGCCGCCCAGCGGCCAATGATGTTTATTGTGCCAGTCCTGAAACTGTACCCAGTTGATGTGATGGCGGTTCAGATAAGCCATCTCTTCCAGCGTTTTCTCTTCTGTCTTGTCTCCGTCGAAATCTGCCACGAAGCCATATCGGGGGAAACGTGCCGGATGGCTGGATACATCTACCGCAATCGTACCGACGATGACGTCCGTACCGTTTTCCTGCCGGTAAAGTTCTGCCATGTATCCTTTGAAATCGGTGGAAGGAGCCTTCCATGTCCAGTTCGTACCGCTGACCGGTTCTTCTCCGACTATTTCTCCCGAAAGGCGATAGCGGACCTTTGTTCCGGCAGGCAAGGCATCGGCGGCAGTGAAAGTCACCGTCTCGTTCGGTTTATAAAAAGCCTTGTCGGTTGTCAGTTCCACGCATAAGTCCGATGTCACCGGAGTTACTTCGGTCACACTGCCCGACGCTCCTCCGTTCTGTGGGTTCGATTCATGATCGTCGCTGCAAGACAGACACAGGAAGGCAGCCACCAAATATATTATCTTCTTCATCTTGAATACTTGTTTATTGTTTTACAATCGAAATCGTTTCTTTCAACTGGTCAATCGTAATCCGATACGAGCCAGCTTCCTGAATATTCCATTTATTGTCCAGACTGCCGAGGTCTGTATCCGGATACATATTCTTCAGTTCCGCATCCGTTTTACTGGTAAATAAGGCTGTCTCCACTTCACCGGTCGGTGCCTTTCCGCTCTTGTCCGCCATCAGCCAGTCTCCGTTCCAGTCGGACTGCTTGTCGCAGGAGATCTTCATCTCCCCTGTATTCAGTGTACCGCTCCAGGTAAAGATGTAAGGGCTGTCGGCACTTTTAGCCATCGGGGTGGCGTTGTCGATGCTCCATCCGTTCGGAGTGGCATCGCCTACCAGATACAGTCCTTCGTAGGGGGTAAACGGACGCATCAGCATCTTTTCCTTTCCCTTGGCTGTGAGGAACAGCACTTTATAGGCCTTGCCGCATTCGCTTTCCTTCATTTGCCATTTATTGTCTTCACCTCCCAGTACAACTGAAGTGGAAGTATACGGAGCATTCCCTTCGGTGGGATGGAAGAAAGCATCCGACTGACCGAAGTCCGCAAGAGTGGCAAACTTAAAATCACCGTCCGCCTTCCACGGAATCACGGCACCATAATGGAACAGATTCATCTGAACGGCATCTTTAGACAGTGCCTCGAATCCCCAGCCATTGTCGCCGGTAAAGGAGCCGACAATATAGAATTCTTCAAAGCGCCATCCGATGTTTTCCGTTTCGGTCATGGTCATTGTCAGGTCGAGCAGGTCTACCTTGACTATATAGGTCGCTTCCTTGCTGACTGTAAACGGTTCGTCCGGTTCGTCGCCCGATGTGCGGTAGATAAGCCGTAGTTCTTCTCCGGCAGCGGCATCCCGGTTGTAGGACGGAAGGAATTCTCCCAATGTCGTTATAAACTTGAATACACCGGTGTTCAGTTTTCCCGTCCACGTAAACTGTCCGTTGTCCGTGCGCTCCAAAGGCGTCGCCCGATCGGCGCTCCATCCGTTAGGGGCAGCTTCTCCGATGAGGTAAAGCGTCGGAGTAACCGGTTGATAGGTAGTCACATCCAGCGCAACTGTGGCACGCTGCTCCTTTTCTTCCATTCCGGCAACAGTAGCGGTAATGCGTGCTTCCAGCGATACTTTTTCGGCATAGCCGACGCCTAGCTGCGTGTTCAGAAACTGATTGAGTTCTTCCGTTTTCTTCGTCCACTGATAAGTTCCCGTTCCTAAATCTACGGAGTAGGCACGGGCGAAGTCTGTTCCCGCCTTGGCTATTTCCAGTGTATAAGAGATACGGTTTCCGCTTCCGTAGTTCGTTCCCGTAGTCCATGAAAGCGTTAACGCCTCCTGACTGTGATTCTTTTCGTTCAATACGATCTCCTGCTGATTCACCGTAAGAGTCAGCGTATCATGTCCCTTGTCCGTCTCCATATAATCCTCGGCGCAGGAAACCATCGCTCCGCCGATGAAAAGAGAGCACAACATCTGATATATATATTTCTTCATCATATGATCTGTCTAAATGAATGATTGTAAAAGCGATTAATAACCGGGATTCTGAGTCATCAGATTGTTAGAGTCCATCTCTGTCTGCGGAATGGGCAGCAGCAGACGTTCCTTCGTCACCTGATTCTTGCCGATGGATTTCAGGAACTCAATCGCATAGTTACCATTATTGATGCGAATCATGTCAAACCAGCGATGTCCCTCAAAAGCAAGTTCCATCCGACGTTCGTGAATAATCTTTTCCCGCATTGTTTCCTGATTCAAGGTAGTCGGCACATCCGTCAGTCCGGCACGCTGACGGACGATATTCAGAGGTGCGGCAGCTTGGTCGGGATGTCCCAGTTCGTTCAGGGCTTCCGCCTTCTTCAACAGGACATCCGCATAACGGTATACCACGAAGTTATTCGGGTTGGTATTATATTCCGGCGAAACGGTCTTCGACACAAGGAACTTCCGGACGTTGTAACCTGTACCCGACCACGAACGTCTGTACTCCATGCCGTCGAAAGCAGGACAGCCTTGATATAACACGGTCACATCTTTGCGCAAATCGCCCGCTTCGTACTCTTTGATAAATTCTTCCGTAGGCAGATTCCATCCGTAAGCGCCTGCCACCATACCGGAGTTGCGGGGTCCCATGAAAGTCGACAGCCAGGAAGCCTGGTTGTCCCCTCCCCAGAAATCGTATTCCGTACTGCCGGAGTATTGTACTTCAAAAAGGGATTCCGCACCGTTATTGATCGTAGCATCGAAATTATCGGCATACTTGCACTGAGATAAATCATATCCCATCGCAGTAATCTGGTCGCACAACGTAACGACTTCACTGTAATAGTCCCGATGGTTGGGTGCCAGCGTCAGGTAAATATCTGCCAGCATAGCCATCGCCGCCTCTTTGCAGGCACGTCCCTTGTCACTTTCTCCGTATCTGCTCTTCGGGGGAAGCATAGCCATCGCATTCTTACAGTCCGAAAGAATCTGCGCATATACTTCATCTACCGTATTGCGGGCAATATCCGTCGACTGTCCCGGCTCAAAGGGCTGTAACCGCAAAGGTACGCCACCATAAAGTCGGACGAGGATATAGTAGTAATGAGCACGCAGGAAATATGCCTCACCCATGCAACGGTCTTTTATCTCATCGGAGATGGCAGCCGAAGGCAAATTGGAAAGCACGATATTACAACGTCCGATACCTACCCACGGAGAACGCCATACGTACAGGGCAAAACCGTTGTCGCTCTGCGCTATAAAGTTAGCCGCCTGAACAGTTTCCAGTCCGTCGGTTCCTCCTCCGGCGCCTACCTCGCTGTTGCCGGCAAGGATGTCGAGGCTCCACAGGCGTTGATTATACATATTGGACGACTGCAACGTCTTATAGCAGGCAGTAGTCAGTGCTACGGCAATCTCATTGGTCACTTCCGATTCGGGGTCCACACCGTATTTTGGGTACTTATCCAGAAAATCACTGCACGATGTCAAGGCAAGTACGGCAAGTATCATTATAAAAGTCAGTTTCTTTTTCATTTTCTTCCTCCTGATTTAAAAGTTAAAGTTCAAGCCCATACTGAATGTACGCGAGATAGGGTAACGGCTGCTGTCTATACCGTTGACATCCACCTCGGGGTCGAAGCCCGAATATCCGGTGATAGTCGCCACATTCTCGCAAGAGAAGGATATACGGGCGTTTTCCAGTTGAATCTTTTGCATCCACTTTTTAGGCAGTGTATACGAAAGGGTAATATTTTTCAGACGGAGATACGAACCGTTTTCCACAAATCTGTCGGACACGCGGCAGTTCTGGTTCGGGTCGCCCCAAATGGCACGCGGCATGGAGTAGCTTGTGCCTTCTCCTGTCCAGCGGTTCAGTACGGCTGTGGTCTGGTTGTAGGCAGCAGCCATTCCTTCGTTGTCCACATTGTTGGCATTATAAATCTTGTTACCTGCCACTCCTTGCAGGAAAACGGAGAGTTCCCATCCTTTGTAAGAGAGGTTGTTGGAGAGGGAGAAGAACCAGTTCGGATTCGGATTGCCAAGGATTGTACGGTCTTCGTCGTTGATTACTCCGTCGTTGTTCAAGTCTCTGAAACGGATGTCTCCCGGAGCTGCGCCCGGCTGGGTGGCGTGGCGGTTGACTTCCCCCCAGTTTTGGAAAAGCCCGTCGGTAACGTATCCATAGAAAACGTTGATCGGGTAACCGGCTTTCAGCATGGTCACGTATGAATTGCCTATCTGGTTGATAAACATCGGAGTTTCGCTGTTCAGATCCAGAATCTCATTCTTATTATAGGTAGCCGTTAAAGCGGATTCCCAGGAGAAGATGCCTTTCAGGTTGATGGTACGCAATGTCATTTCCACTCCTTTGTTGCGCATCTTGCCGGCATTGGTGAAAGTCTCGGTAGTATCTTCAAAGCCCGAAGTGATGGGGATGGAAGCCTTCACCAGCATATCGTTCGTATTCTTGATATAAGCATCCAGTGAGAGGCTGACACGCGAATCGAACAGGCTCATGTCCACTCCGAAGTTGGCCTGGCGCACTTCTTCCCAATGGATGTTCGGATTGGAGAGGGTGGTAGATACCAAAGCGGTGGAGTTATTGTTTCCGAAAGGATAGACACCCGTGTTGTAGGATGCGACAAAGCCGTAGTTGCCGATTTCCTGATTACCGGTCACACCGTATCCGACACGTAGTTTGAGATCGTTCATCAGGGAGTTATCTTTCGGGAACCAGTCTTCCTGAGAGACACGCCAAGCCAGAGATACGGAAGGGAATGTTCCCCATCGGTTGTTCTTACCAAAGCGGGAAGAGCCGTCGCGACGTACGGTAGCCGTCAGCAGGTATTTGTCTTCGTATGAGTAGTTGAGACGTGCCATCAGTGAGAGCAATGCCCAGTCACTCTGGCTGCCGCCAAGGCTGTACATCTTTTCTCCGTTGTCCATCTCATGGATATTGTCGAACATGAAAATGTTTTTCTGTGCGTTCAGATAATCGTAGTTATTCCACTGTGCGGAAGAACCAGCCATCACACCTACACGGTGCTTCTTTGCAAAAGTATGATCGAATACGAAGTAGTTGTCCCACAGGTAGGTGAATGATTTGTTGTCGCTTTTATAGCGGGAAGATTCTTCTACCGGATTCGGTTTCCAGTCGTATGCCGGCGTGAAGTTGTCGGCAAACCAGAACTTGGCGTCATAGCCGAAGGTACTTTTCAGTTTCAGCCATTTAGTGAAGGTGATCTCTCCGGTGATGTTTGCGAGGAAGTTATATCCTTTCGTCTCGTTCGTCATCATGTGAAGCGTACCGATCGGATTGCGGATACTTCCGTACCATTGCGCTTCCTGTCCGGGACCGCTCCAACTGCCGTCGTCATTCTTCACCGGTTGGGTGGGAAGGGCTTTCATCGCATCACCGATACTATATGTTCCTCCTTCTTTTACGTCTGTGCTGAATGTCAGGTTGGTGGTGAATTTCAGCCATTTGTTGACTTGGGCGTCACTGTTCGCCTGAAAATTGAAACGGCGATAATTGACACTCTTCACAATGCCGGACTGATCGAGAAAACCGCCGGATACATAATAATGCACCTTTTCCGTACCGCCGGAATAGCTGACCGAATAGCTCTGCTTCACTCCTGTGCGCAGCATTTCGTCGAGCCAGTTGGTTCCTTTTCCCAATGAAGAAGGGTCTGCCCAGTAAGGGTTGGTGTTATCGTCATTGTTTGAGAGCATATCATTGCTCAATGCTGCATATTGGGCGGCATTCAGCATATCAGGCACTTTAGTCGCATTCTGTATCGCCCAGTTCGCATTGACCGTTACCTTTCCGGCGCCTTCGGCACCGCGTTTACTGGTAATCATCACTACACCGTTGGCACCGCGCGAACCGTAGATGGCAGTTGCTGAAGCATCTTTCAGTACATCTACCCGTTCCACATCAGCCATATTCAGAGAAGACAGGCCTAAGTCGGTAGGGATTCCGTCGATCACCACCAGCGGGTTGCTGTTGTTGATCGTACCCAGACCACGGATTTTAATCGTCACATTATCCCCCGGTTTGCCGGCATCGATAATTTGCACGCCGGATACTTTTCCCTGCATTGCCTGACCGATATTAGCTACCGGAGAGTCTTTGATATCTTTGACTCCTACGGAAGATACGGCGCCGGTCAGGTCACTCTTTTTCATCGTTCCGTAACCTACTACAACAACTTCGTCCAATACTTCGGTATCTTCCTGCAAGGTTACTTTCAGTGCGGTTTTTCCGTTCACCGAAACAGTCTGCGTCTTATAGCCGACAAAAGAAATGGTCAATGCGCTGTTAGCAGAAACATTTAATGAGAAGTTACCGTCGATATCGGTAATCGTGCCGTTCGTGGACTTGCCTTCTATCACACTGGCACCGATCACCGGTTCACCCGTGGCGTCCACTACATGTCCTTTTACTGTAATCTGCTGTGCGAATGCACTAAGAGATAGTAACAAGCCCCACATTATTAATAGGAGGCGATGTTCAAAGCCTTTCGACTTTATACTCTGTTCCATGTACATCAATTTAAAGTTAATATTAGGATTACTTTTTGTTTTCACTGAAACAAAAGTATCCACAATTAAATGCGCTTCTTTTGCCAGATAGCAAAAATATAGTGGTTTATACAGTATAAAACAGCATAAAACACTAATAATAAGAATATTACAGAATAGCGACCGTGCTAAAAAAGTAGTGGATTTCTTACTCTTCCACCTTCCCTATTTTCATTACTTTAGCCTCAAATTCATCCCGTTCGCCGAGTGCCTTGTTGCGGACACGTGTCCGGTAATTATAAATAGTGGTCACAGAGTAGCGGAGGAACTGGGCGATCTTGGTACTATCCGTAATCCCCAGACGGATCAGGGCAAAGATACGAAGTTCGGTATTCAGCAGTTCGCCCTGCTTGGGCTGCATCGGTTCGACAAGCAACGCATTAAATTCTTCCACAAAGTTAGGGAAGAGTTGCAGGAAGGTCATATCGAAGTTTGCGTAGAACTCTTTCAGCTCTTCTTCGAGGAATTGGGAGGATTTAATAGCTTTATACAACTCCTCTACCCTACCGGCAGCCGCAATCTTATTCAGGGAACGACGGTATAAGTCCATCTTATCCAGATAGGTGGAACACTGGTCCATGTAGCGGCCGATGTACTCTTCTTTAATATAGTTAGCCTCCGAAAGGGTATGGTTCATCTCTTTCAGTTGCGAATTGGAGTCATGAAGCTCACCGTTCAGTTCTTGCAGAAGCGTATTCGTGTCAATCACTTCCCGACGGGCGGCAGCCACTTTCTTCATCTGCTTGTAAACGAAGAATATAGCCACCAGCAGAAAGACGGAAAGCAGGCTGATACAAATCAAAGATATCTTCATCTCCTGTTGCTGCCGCTTGGTTTTCAGCTGGTAAGCTTGATCGATGATGGGGAAGACTTGTGAGATTTCCAGGGTACGAAGGCGGGCGTTGCAGAGCGTAGCATCTTCGAGCGAGCATTTCAGATAGTTGTATGCACGGTCAATGTCTCCGTCTTCATATACAAGAGAGGCGAGTTTCCGCAGGGAGACGTATTCCTTGACTGCCGATTTTAAATCGGCGATGGCCGAGAGAGCCAGAAAGTGTTTCTGCCCTTTCTTGTCTCCTTTGAGGCGGTAGGCTTCTGATAAGGTATAAGTAATCAGCGCCTTGGAATGATCGTCCAGAGAGGGTTTCCGATAGAAGTCGGTCAGCATGGTTATTGCCTGGTCATATTGGGCGTGTACGGTACATTTGTCGGCCATCACCAGCACATGGCCCAATGAGTCGGAGGCATTAGCCCGTAAAAGGGAATCCCGATACAGGTCCGTCATCCGGTAATACTCTTTTTTCTCTTTCTCGGTGACGGCATAATCTCCCATCAACCCGTAAATAGTACGATACAAGTGATAATAATAGGGATAGAGGTAATCAGACAGGGTTTTCTTATCTATCTGTCCCAACTGCTCCAAAGCTTCCTTGTACATTCCGGTGGTTCCCATCACCTCTGCCATATTCATGGCGGCATCATCCAGATAATCCTGTTTGTTCAAATGAGAAGCCAGTTCCTGCTTCCGCTGTGCATATACATACGAAGAGTCCAGATTATAAGCCCGGTATTCATCGAAAAGCCTGCCGCAAAATCCATAACGCTGCTCATCGGAGGTAGCCTCGGACAGCAACTTCTTCAAATCGGAGATACGTGCCTCCTTTTCTGCACCGTAAGTCTGACGGTTCTTGATAATTCCGTCAATCTCACGAAGCAGCATATCTGTACTCTTATCATCATTTCTTGCGCAAAGCAAACAGGGAAGAACAATTGTCACGAAAATCAAAATAATCTTTCTCATAGCGCTATACGTATTATATCTGCAAAGATAAAAGTCTTTCAGAAACCGACATTATTTCTACGGAATATATCCACAAAAAAAGAAGTTATCTAATATAAAAGCATATCTTTGTCATCAAAGAAAGGCATTTAATGCTACATCTCTGATCTGCAAATGTCATTTATAAACCCAAATTTCATTCCTATGAAAACTTCAAAACGTTGTTTCATGCTCATCGCTTTCATCGGCTTTTTAATCGAACTGACAGTTCCTTCACATCTTTCCGCACAAGACATTTCGGGTACATGGCATGGCAAACTCTCCCTTCCTGCCGGCTCGTTAACCATTGTATTCCATATCAAGCATACGGAACAGGGAACTTATGTGGCAACTCTTGACAGCCCCGATCAGGGAACCAAAGATATAAAAACGGAAACAACTTCTTTTCAAGACTCTACACTGACCGTTCAGATACCGATTATCCATGCCTCTTATAAAGGAAAGCTGAATGCCGACCAAACCATTACCGGCACATTCACACAAGGAATGCCCCTCCCATTGAATCTGACGAAAGGAGAGTTTAGTGGGCCTAAACGCCCGCAGGAGCCTCAGCTACCTTTTCCTTATAAGGTCGAGGAAGTCAGCGTAAAGAATACGCAGGACGGAATCACTCTGGCAGGCACATTAACCCTTCCGGAGAAAGGGAATAAATTTCCGGCTGTAGTATTGGTTACGGGAAGTGGTGCTCAAAATAGAGATGAAGAAATCATGGGCCATAAACCATTTCTTGTTATCGCCGATTATCTGACACGTAACGGAATTGCCGTACTAAGATGCGATGACCGTGGCACAGCCGCTTCACAAGGAGATTATGCAAGTGCTACCAATGAAGATTTCGCAAAAGATACGGAAGCAGCGCTGAACTATCTACGCAGCAGAAAAGAGATTAACACCAAAAAAATCGGTATTATCGGACATAGCTGCGGTGGAACAATCGCATTTGATATTGCCGCCAAAGACCCCAACATCTCATTTATCATATCATTGGCAGGAGCTGCCGTGCGAGGTGACAGCTTGATGCTTAAACAAGTTGAATTGATTTCCAAGTCCCAAGGGATGCCCGATCCGGTGTGGCAGACAATGAAACCGTCCGTTCGCCACAGATACTCTTTATTACAGCAAACGGACAAGTCGTCGGATGAAATCAGAAAAGAAGTTTACGCTGATGTTACCAGAACCATGTCTGCCGAACAGTTGAAAGACCTGAATACCGTACAACAACTATCTGCCCAAATAAACTTCATGACTTCACCGTGGTATCTCCACTTTATGAGATACGATCCGACTGCAAGTCTGAAAAAAATAAAGTGCCCGGTCCTCGCATTAAACGGAGAAAAAGACATTCAGGTAGATGCCGATATGAATCTGACTGCTATCAAGCAGCACATCAGCGAGAACGGAAACAAGAATGTGACAATCAAAGTCTATCCAAAACTGAACCACCTGTTTCAGACTTGTGAGAAAGGAACTTTAGCCGAATACGGACAATTGGAAGAGACAATAAATCCGGAAGTCCTGAAAGACATGACTGAATGGATAAAAAAGCAGCAATAAATTTACTAATGATATACTTTTCGGGCAGTATTTCTCAATATCACATTCTTTTCTTTCCAATTCTTGCAAATGTTTGAAGAATTTGCAAGAATTGGAAAGAAAAGAATTATATTTGTAGACTAAAATATAATATAAACGGATGATATTATGATTGAACTCCCTCCTCAAATTAGTCAGGAAGAATATTTGAAAGTTCTTCTCACTGATCCGCTTGAAAAACTCAAGGCAATCATAGAAAAAAACAATGATAAGTATAGTTATTGGTCTGATGTAAAGTATCAAAAGACTCCAGAAGGTATATCCAGCAAAGAATTATGGTGTTACATAAAAGCATCGCGGAGAGCGAAACGAATCATAGTATGGAAGAAGTACGGCATATCTATCAGTATAACCAATGCTATGCAACGGATGTGCCACGAGTTTGATATGAACTTCGGCGGTTCTTGGGGAAGCAATTCAATCATTCCAGTAGAAAACAAAGAACAATATCTGATTAGCTCATTAATGGAAGAAGCAATATCCTCCAGTCAAATGGAAGGAGCGGCGACAACCAGAAAAGTAGCCAAGGAAATGCTAAGAAAAAGCCTTTCCCCACAGGACAAATCGCAACAGATGATATTTAATAATTATCAAACCATACGTTTTATAACCCAAAATATACAGACCCCACTATCATCTGAGCTATTACGGCATATTCATGTCTTAATGACCGAAAAAACGTTAGAAAACCCTGCCGATGCAGGGGCATACAGGACGAATGATGAAGTAGTAGTGGAAGATGCTATCACACATGAGGTGGTACATACACCACCTTCATATAAAGATATTCTTCCATTTATTGAAGACTTATGCATATTCTTCAATGAAAATAATACCAAAGTATTTATTCATCCGATTATCAAAGGTATTATCATTCATTTTATGATTGCCTATATGCACCCATTTGTAGATGGGAACGGACGTACTGCAAGAGCTTTATTCTATTGGTATATGCTCAAAAGCGGTTATTGGTTAACTGAATATTTATCCATCTCAAGGGTAATTGCCAAATCAAAAAAATCCTATGAGAATGCTTATTTATATACGGAAGCTGATGAAAAAGACATGGGATATTTCATAGCTTACAACCTGCGAGTACTGGAGCTTGCCTTCAAAGAACTACAAACTTATATCAAACGTAAATTAGAGCAGAAACATCAAGCTTCCGTATTCTATAAGTTAGATAATATCAACGAACGTCAAGCAGATATTCTTAGGCTTATTAATGATAATCCTAAAATATTATTCACCGTAAAAGAACTACAAAACAGATTTTCCGTTACTCATACTACCGCCAAAAATGATATTGACGGTCTTGTAGAAAGAAAACTGATAGATGAAATATCACTTAATAAAGTAAAGAAAGGGTATGTAAAAGGAGAAATGTTCGACGAAATTGTTAAATCAATCACTTAGCTCTTTCCAATTCTTGCAAATTCTTCAAATATTTGCAAGGATTGGAAAGAAAGGCAACTAACTATAAAGCAACCACATCAAACCTATTACTTTAAACATACACAGACATTGTACAAATTGATTTAAATCAAAATCGTTCCTGACGAACTCATTCTGAGAGATTTTGTTTTACCTTTGCACCCCGTAAAAAATACGCTAAATAAAGAAGGTAAAAAGTAACAGGTATCAGGTTGAGTTTCGTATGAAGAAGAGTCTTATTGCATTGGCATTCGGTACCCTCGGATTGGGTATCGCCGAGTTCGTAATGATGGGTATACTGCCCGATGTAGCCAGAGATTTAAAGATTAGCATCCCTGCTGCCGGACATTTCATTTCCGCCTACGCACTAGGCGTTTGTGTCGGCGCCCCTGTATTGACATTAGCACGTAAATATCCATTAAAACATATATTGCTGGTATTAGTCACGCTGATTATGGTAGGCAATATCTGTGCGGCATTATCACCTAACTACTGGATGCTGCTTATCTCCCGCTTCATCTCCGGACTCCCTCACGGAGCCTATTTCGGGGTCGGTTCTATCGTTGCGGAAAGGCTTGCCGATAAAGGCAAAAGTTCAGAGGCTGTCTCCATCATGATAGCCGGAATGACCATCGCCAACCTGTTCGGCGTACCGCTGGGAACTTCTTTAAGCACCATGCTTTCGTGGCGGGCTACCTTCCTGCTGGTAGGACTTTGGGGAATCGTCATTCTGTATTACATCTGGCGTTGGGTTCCTCAGGTAGAAGGGCTGAAAGATACCGGTTTCAAAGGACAGTTCCGCTTTCTCAAAACTCCGGCTCCCTGGCTCATTCTGGGTGCTACGGCATTAGGTAATGGCGGCGTATTCTGCTGGTATAGCTATATCAACCCAATGCTCACTCATATCTCCGGTTTCTCTGCCGAAAGTATCACCCCGCTGATGATTCTTGCCGGATTCGGTATGGTCATGGGAAATCTGATCAGCGGGCGGCTCTCCGACCGCTACACTCCCGGAAAGGTAGGAACTGCCGCACAAGCACTGATCTGCCTGATGCTATTGCTTATCTTCTTCCTCTCTCCCTACAAATGGGCGGCTGCGCTATTGATGTGCCTCTGCACCGCAGGACTGTTTGCCGTATCCAGTCCGGAACAGATATTGATTATCCGTGTAGCCAAAGGAGGCGAAATGCTCGGTGCTGCCTGTGTACAGGTAGCGTTCAATCTGGGAAATGCCATCGGAGCTTATGCAGGAGGACTGGCAGTCAGCGGCGGATACCGTTATCCCGCCCTGACGGGTGTTCCGTTTGCACTGATCGGCTTCATCCTATTCCTGATCTTTTATAAGAAGTATCAAGCCAAATACTAAAGTAACTCCTATAAGAACGAATAACGCAATAAACAAAGCAAACAGGGAACTGCCTTTCAGTATGAAAGCATATTGACGTTTCTGCTGACAGATACATTTTCAGAAGAATGCCAGCCAGCTCTCAGAGCAATAAAACAATGTATTAATATGCAGACTATCTGCATATCCTTTCGATTATATTGGAAGATTATGCAAAAGAGTCGCTACTTAACATGCAGAACATTAATACCCAACCTGCAGAACATTAATGTCTGACATATTGGGTAAGGTTACCTGACAAGTCAGACATTAATATCCAACGTGTCAGTCAGCCTTATCCAACGCATCAAGCCTTCATATTTGACAAGATGGACATTACTTTCTAATTATTAGCCTTGTAAAGATTCAGATACCGCCCTATTTATGAACGAAATACAGATTTTCATTCGCATATTTTCCCCCACTCCCGCCGTCGGGCAGGAAAACGGCATTCTGAAGAGACTAAAAATTCATTTTGTCAATTTGCTCAAAACCTTTTTCCAGCCAGCACAATTATCAGAAAAAGACAGAAAGTGCACCAAGTTTCCCTCATTAGCTCAAAAAATGATTATCTTTGCAAACTAAAATGAGCAGGCTGGCAATCAAAACTGTTTTTATCGGGAGATTAGCGCCAAGTCGCTGCTCACATGATATGATTCATTGATAATAAAAGAAATAATAGATTAATATGGCATTGCAATGTGGTATTGTCGGACTTCCGAACGTAGGTAAATCGACACTTTTCAACTGTTTGTCAAACGCAAAAGCGCAAGCGGCAAACTTCCCCTTCTGTACAATCGAACCGAATGTAGGCGTAATCACCGTTCCCGACGAACGCCTGAACGCACTGGCAGAACTGGTACATCCCCAACGGATTGTCCCCACGACTGTAGAAATCGTAGACATCGCCGGACTGGTGAAAGGTGCAAGCAAAGGCGAAGGACTGGGAAACAAATTTCTTGCCAATATCCGCGAAACAGACGCAATCATCCATGTACTCCGCTGCTTCGACGATGATAACGTGACCCACGTAGACGGAAGCGTAAACCCCGTCCGTGACAAAGAAATCATCGACTACGAACTTCAGCTGAAAGACCTGGAAACCATCGAAAGCCGCATCCAGAAAGTACAGAAACAAGCTCAGACCGGTGGCGACAAGGCTGCAAAACAGGCTTATGACGTACTCGTTCAATACAAGGATGCACTGGAACAGGGCAAATCCGCCCGTACCGTCACTTTCGAAACGAAAGACGAACAAAAGATCGCTCACGAACTCTTCCTGTTGACCAGCAAACCCGTGATGTACGTCTGCAACGTAGACGAAGCAAGTGCGGTAAACGGCAACAAATACGTAGACATGGTGCGCGACGCCGTGAAAGATGAAAATGCACAGATACTCATTGTCGCTGCAAAGACCGAAGCAGACATCGCCGAACTGGAAACATACGAAGACCGTCAGATGTTCCTTGCCGAAGTAGGGCTGGAAGAATCGGGCGTCGCACGTCTTATCAAGTCAGCTTACAAACTGCTGAACCTCGAAACCTACTTCACAGCCGGCGTACAGGAAGTACGTGCATGGACATATGAGAAAGGATGGAAAGCTCCGCAATGCGCAGGGGTTATCCATACTGATTTTGAGAAAGGATTTATCCGTGCGGAAGTAATCAAATACGATGATTATATCCAGTACGGCTCCGAAGCGGCTGTCAAGGAAGCCGGAAAACTCGGTGTGGAAGGAAAAGAATATGTGGTGCAGGACGGCGACATCATGCACTTCCGCTTCAATGTGTGATTATCGGTAATCACTAACGACTTATTAATTATCACATAAGCATCAATGACATGAAATATCTCATAGCAGGAACCGGTGGAGTAGGCGGCAGTATAGCAGGCTTTCTGTCGCTTGCAGGAAAAGATGTAACTTGTATTGCCCGTGGAGCTCATTTGCAGTCAATACAAACCAATGGTCTGAAATTGAAATCGGATCTGAAGGGTGAACATACGCTTCAGATTAAGGCTACGACGGCCGAAGAGTTCAAAGGAAAAGCGGATGTGATCTTCGTCTGCGTGAAAGGATATTCCGTCGATTCAATTACCGAACTCATCAAAAGAGCATCGCACGAGAAGACAGTCGTCATCCCTATCCTGAATGTTTACGGGACAGGACCACGCATTCAGCATCTCGTTCCGGGTGTAACGGTGCTCGATGGTTGCATCTACATCGTAGGCTTTGTTTCCGGCACGGGAGAGATCACTCAGATGGGGAAAATCTTCCGTCTGGTGTATGGCGCCCACAAAGGGACACAGGTGGCTCCGGGCATTATGGAAGCCATTCAGAAAGACCTTCAGGAAAGTGGCATTAAGGCTGAAATATCTCCGGACATCAATCGGGATACATTCGTCAAATGGTCATTCATCTCGGCAATGGCTGTCACCGGCGCTTACTATGACGTGCCGATGGGTGAAGTTCAGAAGCCGGGGAAAGTACGTGATACGTTCATCGGCCTTTCTACCGAAAGTGCCGCACTGGGGCGTAAGCTGGGAGTCGAATTTCCCGAAGACCCTGTCAGCTACAATTTGAAAGTCATTGATAAACTCGATCCCGACAGTACCGCATCCATGCAAAAGGACTTGGCACGGGGACATGAATCGGAAATACAAGGTTTGCTGTTTGACATGATTGCAGCAGCCGAGGAGCAAGGTATCGACATACCAACTTACCGGATGGTTGCCGAAAAATTCACAAAACACTAATTACAAACCGTAAACCGTTATCCAACATGAATACCCTTTTATTATCAATCAACTGGAATCCGAATCCCGAGCTATTCAACCTTTTCGGCATTTCTATCCGTTACTACGGATTATTGTGGGCAGTAGGAATCTTCTTTGCTTACATCATTGTCCATTACCAGTTTCGCGACAAAAAAATAGACGAGAAGAAATTCGATCCCCTCTTCTTTTATTGTTTCTTCGGTATTCTGATTGGAGCACGTCTGGGGCACTGCCTGTTCTACGATCCGGGACAGTACCTGACCAGCGGAAAGGGATTTGTGGAAATGCTTCTGCCGATCAAGTTCCTGGCAGGCGGCGGATGGAAATTCACCGGTTATGAAGGACTTGCCAGTCACGGAGGTACGCTCGGATTGATGATCGCCCTTTGGCTGTATTGCCGCAAGACGAAACTTCATTATATGGATGTGGTGGACATGATTGCCGTCGCTACTCCGATCACCGCCTGCTTCATCCGTCTGGCGAATCTGATGAACTCCGAAATTATCGGTAACCCGACCGATGTACCCTGGGCATTCGTATTCGAACGGGTAGATATGCTTCCCCGCCATCCGGGACAGCTTTACGAAGCGATAGCTTATCTGATCCTTTTCTTCATCATGATCTATCTTTATAAGAATTACAGCAAGAAACTGCATCGCGGATTCTTCTTCGGACTCTGTCTGGCTTATATCTTTACCTTCCGTTTCTTTATCGAATTTGTGAAGCAGAACCAGGAAGCATTCGAAGACAACATGATGTTCAACATGGGACAATGGCTGAGCGTTCCTTTCATCATCATCGGTTTCTACTTCATGTTCTTCTATGACCGGAAGAAGGTAGCAAAGAAATGAAACAAATCATAGATATAGAAAACTGGGAACGGAAGGAGAATTTCAACTTCTTCCGCCACTTCCAGAATCCCCAATTATCCATTACCTCCGAAGTAGAGTGCGGAGGAGCCAAGCAACGTGCCAAAGCGGCCGGACAGTCTTTCTTTCTCCATTATCTTTATGCTGTGCTGCGTGCAGCCAACGAAATACCGGAGTTTCGTTACCGCATCGATCCGGACGGACGTGTAGTGCTCTATGATACCATAGATATGCTGTCTCCCATCAAGATAAAAGAGAACGGCAAGTTCTTCACCACCCGTTTCCCCTACCACGACGATTTCGACACTTTCTATCAGGAAGCAAGGCTAATTATCGACGCCATCCCCGAAGACGGCGATCCGTATGCGGCAGAAAACGGAGAAGTAGCCGACGGAGATTACGGACTGATTCTGTTAAGTGCGACTCCCGACCTGTATTTTACTTCCATCACCAGCACACAGGAGAAGAGAAGCGGCAATAACTATCCGTTGCTGAATGCCGGAAAAGCCATCATAAGGGAAGGCAGACTGGTGATGCCTATCGCGATGACGATTCATCACGGATTTATTGACGGGCATCATCTTTCCTTGTTTTATAAAAAGGTGGAAGACTTTCTGAAATAATAGTGCTGTTCAAGTCGTATTTCTCATTCCTTTTATCTACCTTTAGCGCGACTAAATGATAAAAATATGAGCACAAAAACACTATTCAAACTACTATGGGTACCTTTCGTCACATCCGTATTCGCAAGTTGCAGTGACAAAGAAGAATTACCTTACACTCCTCCGGAGGAAACGAATGACAGTTACATAAGCCCTGCCGTACCACAAGGTAATAGCTGGCCTGAAGCCGCCATGTCACTTACACAGCCTTTTCTGGGTGCCGGATATGATATTATGGGCAGCTACATAGACAATAATTCGGTAAAAGAACCAGTGCTTGATCTGAGCAAAATAGATAATGAAAGGATTAGCAATCTGGTAGGTTCGAGCGGAGTAGGAGACAGCTTCATTGGTCGTGATATGAAAGAGTTTCTTCGGTCAATCACAAAATATAAGAAATTTGTGGTGCCGGCGGAAAACAAAGATGATTTGCTGTTTACCGCTACCATTACCGGTCATAAATATTTTCAGAAACCTTATGATTATTCATCCCAATACACATTTGCCTTTGGCAGTTCAGGAGCTAACGGAGTGATTCAAAGATTACTCACTCTGAATGCGGATTGGTCCAACTGGCTGGCCGATGATTTCCGGCAAGAGCTGGAAGATGCGTCACCTGAAACAATCATAGAACTATTTGGTACTCATATATTGGTGAACACTCATTTAGGGTATATAAGCAAAACCCTCTATCGCAGCATCGTAGCGGATGATGAAGAGAACTTATTGAGAACCGCAAACACAGGGATGGGCGCACATCAGAGCAGCATTATTAAGCATCCCAATGTTTCCATCACTTATCCCGAAGAAACAGTAAAAAAGAACTATGGGGGAACAATTGTAGTGTCATTGCAAGGAGCTGATTCCAAAGTCTTTAATCAGCTGACAGGTAATCCGATGGACATCAGCCCCTGGATACAATCTGCCAATGAAAAGAATCGCGCCTTAACTACTCTGACCGGTGAAGACCTTATTCCCATCTATGAGGTAATAGCCGACCCCATAAAGAAACAGCAAATAAAAGAAGCGGTAATAGCCCATATCAAAAGGCACCAACTGTCCTTACAACAAACGGCTCCCATCTTTCAGGCGAGTGACGGGTACTATCACCGCTACTATACCTCTTATAAGGAGTTAACTGCAAAGGCGGATATCTGTCAAGGCGTGATAGGAAGCGTATTTATCAGACACGAACCGGGTACAGTACCGCTTTACCTGTCTTCCGACGGAAAGAATCACCGTTTGACATTAGAACCGGCACCGAACGGAGACGGAACAATCATAGGGTATGTCTATGAAAAGGAGAGCGATGACTTAAACTGTATCTACGAAATATCGGATGGAAAAAACTTTGCCTATACCACGGAAGAAAAGGACGCCTATGGAGACAAAGGCACATGGAGGCCAACCGGTCTCTCTTTCTATACAAAGAAGGTATAAGCATAAGGCCATACCATTGGCACGGCAAGTAACCCTATAACTTACAACATAAGAAGTCTATAGTATCTTCGTTGGGGCTGACTAAAAGTCGTTAGTATCTCCATTCTCCTCCTTCCGGAAGGAGGAGTGGTCGAAGACCGAGGTGGTAGGAAGAATAATGCATATTCCTATTTTATTGTAAATGATAGAGTTATGTATTCACCTACCACCTCCCCCTACGGGTACTCCTCCTTCCGGAAGGAGGAGAGTTTAAAGTTACTAACGACTTTTTAGTCAGCCTCAATGGAAATAGTACCGGCTTATTAGTCAGCCCCCGCATAAGTTATATCAGTTTTTACTTGCCTCTGACTATCTTCTTTATATCGTTCAGCTTATTCAACGCCTCAATCGGAGTAAGGTTATTCACATCCAGATTCAGTATCTCATCACGAATCTGACAAAGTATCGGGTCGTCCAACTGGAAGAAGCTGAGCTGCATACCGCTTCTGTTTTCACTGACTTCCGCCAATGGTTTGCCGGAAATACCTTGCTGGCGGTTGTCCGATTCCAGTTGCTTCAATATAGTATTTGCACGCTTCACAATACTCTTCGGCATACCTGCCATCTTTGCTACATGAATACCGAAGGAGTGTTCGCTTCCCCCACGCTCCAGCTTACGGAGGAAAATCACTTTATTATCCACTTCCTTCACAGACACGTTATAGTTCTTGATGCGTTTGAAGGATTTCTCCATCTCATTCAGTTCATGGTAGTGCGTAGCAAACAGTGTGCGGGCTTTCGCTTTCGGATGTTCGTGGATATACTCGACGATTGCCCAGGCTATGGAAATACCGTCATAGGTAGACGTACCACGTCCCAACTCATCAAATAACACCAGACTTCTGGAAGAGACATTATTCAGAATATCCGCAGCCTCATTCATTTCCACCATAAAAGTAGATTCGCCCACCGAGATATTATCGCTGGCACCTACACGGGTGAAAATCTTATCCACCAGACCGATGTGGGCACTCTCCGCAGGAACAAACGAACCGATCTGCGCCAACAGCGTAATCAGTGCCGTCTGACGCAAGAGCGCAGACTTACCCGCCATGTTCGGACCGGTGATAATGATAATCTGCTGCGTAGTACTGTCCAGCATCACGTCATTGGCAATATACTTCTCACCAATCGGAAGCTGCTTTTCAATCACAGGATGACGTCCCTGACGGATATCCAGTACATCATTGTCCTCAATAACCGGACGGATATAATTATTCTCACGTGCCACATTAGCGAAAGACAACAGACAGTCCAGACGTGCAATCTGATTCGCATTAATCTGTATCTGCGGAATAAACTCCGTCAATGCCTGCACCAAATCAGTATATAACTGAGTCTCCAACACGAGAATCTTATCTTCGGCTCCCAGAATCTTTTCTTCGTAAACCTTCAGTTCCTGCGTAATATAACGTTCCGCATTGACCAGTGTCTGCTTACGAATCCATTCCTGCGGAACTTTATCCTTATGTATATTGCGGACTTCAATATAATAACCGAATACATTATTGTAAGCTACCTTCAGACTCGGAATACCTGTCTGCTCACTTTCACGCTGCTGTATCTGCAACAGATAGTCTTTGCCGGAGTATGAAATACGGCGTAATTCGTCCAGTTCCTCATTCACACCATCTTTAATCACGCCCCCTTTGTTGATCAATAAAGGAGGGTCATTATTGATTTCTTTGGCAATCCGGTCGCGAATAGAAATACAAAGATTCAGCTGTTCGCCTATCCGGTTCAAACTTGCATTATCCGCTTCAAGACAAGCCTGCTTGATCGGTTCAATAGCCTGCAAGGCAACTTTCAGCTGCACCACCTCACGTGGCGACACACGTCCTACGGCTACTTTGGAAATGATACGTTCCAAGTCTCCTATCAGATGCAACTGCTCCTCGATCAGCTCTTTAAAATCCGGCTGGCGGAAGAAGTATTCCACCACATTCAGACGGTCATTAATCGGCTTCTCATCTTTCAACGGGAAAACCATCCAGCGTTTCAGCAGGCGGGCTCCCATCGGACTGATGGTCCGGTCGATCACGTTCAGCAAACTGCTGCCGCCGTCATTCATGCTGCCGATCAGCTCCAGACTGCGGACCGTAAACTTATCCAGACGCACATACTTATCCTCCTCGATACGGGCAAGGGAAGTAATGTGACCGATCTGCGTATGCTGTGTCATCGTCAGGTATTGCAGGATAGCACCGGAAGCAATGATACCATTCTTCAGGTGCTCTACCCCGAATCCTTTCAGATTCTTTGTCTCAAAGTGTTTCAGTAGTTTCTCACGGGCAGTGGATTCGGTAAATACCCAGTCGTCCAGTTCGAATGTGAAGAACTTGCTGCCGAAGTTACCTTCAAACATCAGGCGTTTGCCCCGTTCGAAAAGAATCTCTTTCGGTCCGAAGTTATTCAGCAATTTGTCTACATAGTCAAAGGGACCTTCGGCGGTGAGGAACTCACCGGTAGATATATCAAGAAAGGCAACTCCACAGGAAGCCTTTCCGAAATGGACGGCAGCCAGGAAGTTATTCTCCTTATAATTCAGAACGTTATCATTGATAGATACACCGGGGGTAACCAACTCGGTAATACCTCTTTTCACCAGTTTCTTCGTCAGTTTCGGGTCTTCCAGCTGGTCACAGATAGCTACACGCTTTCCGGCACGAATCAGTTTCGGAAGATATGTATCAAGCGCATGATGAGGAAATCCTGCCATCTCGATAGTCTTTCCTTTTCCATTGGCGCGTTTTGTCAGTGTGATTCCTAAGATTTCGGATGCAACAATGGCATCGGTAGAATATGTTTCATAAAAGTCACCGCAACGAAACAGCATCACTGCATCCGGAT
>OGCQ01001158.1_pt1 | contig 34676 bp, 26 predicted proteins | sample 1570161 | NCBI WGS metagenome assembly OGCQ01 (sample SAMEA4384402, study PRJEB24528) | human gut metagenome | reverse complement strand
TAGATCGCTCGGAAAGTACCTGGTGGCGCTATCGGGCGGTGCTGGGTCATCTCCGAGCCTTTCTGAAACACGAGTACAACCTCCACCATATTCCGCTGCTCGAATTGGAACAGTCGTTCATCGAGCAATATCACGTCTATTTGAAAACTGTCTGCCATTTGAAGGCGGGCAGCGTATGTCGCTACATGGATCGTTGGAATAACGTGGTGAAAATTTCGTTCGAAAACGGTCTTATGCCGCGGAATTCGTTCGCACTTTACCGCTATTCCGCTCCGAGGGAACCGAGAACTTTTCTCAGCGAGGAGGTGCTGCGGATTTTTCAGACGTCGCGATTGAAGAGTGCCAAACACGAATACCACCGCAACCTGTTTCTCTTTTCCTGTTTTACGGAAATCTGCTACAAAGACATGCACTATCTGACCTGTGAACAAATCATACCGGATACCAAGGGGCACCTGCGGATGCACGGTAACCGCTGCAAAACGGGTGGAGAGTATACGATCAATTTTCTACCCACAGATTTGCGTCTTCTGGAAAAATATCGCGGAACAGCTCCTCGTCGCTTGCATTCGATATGCCGGGACTTAGCAGTATCAATTGCTCCTTGCGTCGTATTACCAAACAGTGCGGTATCCCACGGCATATAACCTTTCATTGCGCGCGTCATACGTTCGCCACGACACTCTGCCTTTCACTGGGTATTCCTTTGTCAACAGTTTCCAAGATGCTGGGACATAAACAGATCACCACGACACAGATCTATGCGCAAACCACGCCGATAATGATCGAAGATGCGATCGATCGTGTCGAATCCCGGCTGGGCGGTAAATTCGCAGCATAACGAAACCATTGCAGAAGTCTTCCATTGCAAGGAAATACCTGCAATTTATTCAAAATAATAAATGACTATATAAAGTCATACCCTCGACACGTTACGGGCATTGAATCCGCTCTACGACCACGAACACAGCCTGACGCAGAAGAACGCCGAAACGGTCGATACCATGAAATGATACATCGAATCGACAGTCAGTAGTGCGGCGATCGGGTATAATACGTCACACTGCAACCGGGGTACTACCGCCATACGGAGAAATCTCTGCCGCAGGAGCAATGGAATGCGCTTGACGTCTCGATCGCCTACAGCCGAATCTACAACGCTCCGTATCCCCTCAGTCGTGTATGACGATCTTCGGCACACGGGCTGCGAGCGTGTGGAAAGTGTGGTGCCGAAGTATTGCACCTGACCTGTGCGGTGGAGCCCGACGATTCTATGTCGCTCTCGATAGGGGCAATCGGCGGCTGTTGATCGAGCACATTGCGTGTGCTGTTCGAGGACAAGACGAGGAATGCCCTGCTAAGGAGTCGAGTGTCCTTGTTTGTCAGGAATGCGGCTCGCGTGAGATACAGATGATGGCGTGGGTTGATCCTAATACGTTGGAGTATGTATCCTCGATAGACGCGGATGCTGACGATCAATGGTGCGACGCGTGTCAGGAGCACGTATGGTTTTGCTTGCTCGAAGAGTTCGGAGATAACCTCGATGCCTGGTGGTTAGCAGTGGACTTCCCGAAAATGGAACGGATTACGGGATTGTCTGCGGCGAATTATCTGGCGAATGACGGGGGACAAGCGTTCCTCGATGCCTGCAACGCCTGGTGGAAAACCCTTGATTACGAACGAAAACGGGCTATCTGGATGGAGAACGACGAGAGTCGGGCGGAATGACACAGCAAAGACGCAATAGAACCGTGCCCCGAGATCGGCATAACGGGTCAAGGGTACCACGGTCTTCCCCCCCCCGAAGAAGTGTAGCGGTTGGTTCCAAGTTTTGCCGAAGGGATAGTAATCTTATGGTCAAGATCGATTCTATCCGGCATTTCCTTCGCCACTACACGCTTACAACCCTAATGATCGGTCAAAAAATAACGTACCTTCATTTGTATTGTCATTACATATCTAAGAACTCTCTCTATTATGTGAATTTTCTACATCATAATAAAAGCGCAGAGCCGTGAATATATTCGCGGCTCTGCGCTTTACGTCAATTTTCTGCTGGAACGAACTTGTATTTAGTTCTGGTTTTCGAACCTTTATAATCTTTATACATATGTTCTCCTTTTTCTCTCCATTTAAACTTTTGTGTTTCTCGCATTAATCTATTCTTCTTAATTATAAAAGTATCCCTATAAGGTAGTTGCATAAGTTCTAACAATATAATACTATCAATACTATCCATAAGCGTCAGACTATCCATAGTCTGTTCTGCATATAGTGTATTCCCTATTCGAGACCATTTACCTGTCCAATTAGTCCCTCCTCCTACATCATACCATACATAACGATGGAATGTCGAGTCCGGATTAACAGTAATGTAAGAACATTCAAAAGGACCTTTAAAACCGCTACATTTATAACTATATTTCCCGTATTTTAATATCGGAGAACAAGCATATAGCACACAGCCAATCACCAACAATCCAAAAATCCTTTTCATCATTTCTTTTTTGGTAAATAAGTTTTGTTATTAATTCTAAATGCTATATTGTGTTTATCCGCAGCGGATTGATATGTATATTCGTTGGAAAATGGAGTGAAACCGTTTACCGAATAGACCGTTATACTTTGACTGGGTAGGCCTTTATAGGAGTCTCTATCTTCCCAATCCGATACATAATGTCCAAACATCTTACCTCGTGCATAAGCAGCTCTTTCATCCGTAATATCATATAAAAAATTCCATCCCTCTCCAAGTGGTGTGGCGCCTAATTCTCCTTTCTCAAATTGATATGCATGTTTCAATTCGTGAGCAAACAATCCCAAGGGGCTATCAGCTGGGATCAACACATCCATTGTTCCGGCTTCCTCGTTATACACAAAAGCTCCATTCCCATCGTTGCCGTTTGATATGGTAATCCCATATAGCTGGTCTGAATCACGTAAAGCCGCAATTTCTTTCGTTACCTGATCTAATCTCGCATTTCTTGCTTCTGCTTTTTTAATTTTACGGTCTGTTCTTTTACTGTTTTTGGCTGTCCGTCCGGCTTCATACCTTGCAATTTCCGCATTGTTTCTCCGTCTCATGTCGTCTATTTCCTTTTCCAACTCTTCGATCCATTCTTCGAGAGCGTCGGTTGTCTCCATCCCGTTGGGATCGATCAGGCGAATTGGATTACCCAAGCAATAATTGTATTGGCCAATCGGATAGTATTTCTCGGACATCGGATCCTGCTGCAAGAACATTACCCCTTCGGAATCGTAGAACCGTGCACCGAAATCGGCATAATCGATCTCTTGGAATCGCAGATGTTGTTTTTCCTTACCGGAGAAGGTGTAGCGATTATCCGATGTCGGCATGTCGGGCTGCGCCCACTCCTTGCCGAAGGGATAGTAATCCTTGCGGTCGAGGTCTTCGCGGCCTGTAGGCGTCACCTTTGCCACGACACGTGTACTGCCCAGATGATCCGTCAGGAAATAGTGCACCTCCGAGTTCGTGCCGTTGTTCGTACCGACGATCCGACCGCCGCCGAACGAGGCGCTTTCGAATGTCCCGTCATTATATACCAAAGAACCTGCGTAACGTGTGGGTTCGTTGTCGTCGTATCCGCACACTTCGATCTTCGTACCGTCAGAAAGATAGGTGTAGTACAATCCCATATCCCCTTCGGTATAAATCACCGTAGGCAAGTTAAGTAAATTATAGTAAATATAAAAGCCCATCAAGGCGTTTCGCCGGATATTGTTATTGGAAATCGGCGTCGTGAAAATTCACGACGCCGATTTCTCAATCAAACATTAGCCTTCCCATAACTTTAAATTTTTGACCATTCCATATCAATGAATTCTTTTTGATCGTTATGGTATCATCAATCTCCCACAAATGATAAAGGCCAAATAAGTCATCTTGTAAAAAATCTACATAAAAGACATTGTTCTCATTATTTTTTACTTGATAAACTGATGTACGCAAATATGTATAGGCTCTTTCAGTTCTTAATTTGCCATCTTCGAATGCTACGAGCGCAATCGTTTCTATTTTAGGAAATTTAAGCTTTGATAACTTTAAAACACTACAATCTTTAGCGATCTTATAATTATTTCCATTGATTTGGATAAACAGGTTTGTTTCTAAAAAATAACGATCTCGATTTGGTAAAATAATTAAGCGATCCTCAATATTACATCTCTGTTCGAAAACTTTTATGGGAATACTGTCATGTTTTACTGAAATAAGCTGAACCTTATTATCACCTATTCTTTTCCATTGCCCATATGCCCATGTGCTTCCGCTAACGACGGAAAAATTGCGGTACTTAAATGTATTATTTACAGTCAACTGTAACAATTCAGAATAACTTTTGTAGTTTCCTATAATAGAATGTTGTGAAGTCGCACATGAAATAAACATCAATAATCCTCCAAATAATATCCCATATTTTAATACTCTCATAAATACTCTCATATTTTTTAATACACGTATTGACCATTACTGTTTTTTATCCCTTTTATCCAAGGTGCTGTTATGCCCTTCAATTTTGTAGGCCGACCTCCGTGATCTGAGAAAGGAAGAGTTTCATATCCAGCCAATACAGCTTGATTTTGATAAGCCTGAATTTCACGAGCCGGGGTACTAAGGCCACCTAATGCTTGTCCATTTTGATTTACTCTAAGATCTCCTAATGCAATCTGAGCTCCGTGAGTAGCTTCATGAACACGATTATAGAATGTCCCATTATTTCGCATCGTCGTCACTCCATCGGTATTAGTTGAAGTGAGTCCATCTTCATCCTCTACTGTTTCAAATGTGAAGATATTAGGATTATCTTCACTTCCCATTTTATCAATACCTTCTGAAAGATAGGTTAGATTATCTTGCTGTATATCTATTTCTGCTAATTTTTGTTTTTCTTTTGCAACTCGTTCTTCTTTCTTTTCCTGACTTAGTTTAGTGTTATCATTGATCTTATTAATTCGGTTATTTATCCTTTTTTCCTGACTTATTAATGCATTAAGAGCCGCGTTAATCGCGTCTTTAATTTGTCGGGCTATTTCTGCATCTTGAATAGGGTCATCCCACCTTTTTCCATCAAGATCAATTCTATTAATAGGATTATTTCCGCAGTAAGCATAGGGAGACACTTGAAATGAATATTCCGATAGAGGATCTTGCTGTAAGAAAATGCCCGTTTCAGAATCGTAGAACCGTGCTTCGAAGTCGGCATAGTTTACGACTTGACCTCGAAGATGCTGCTGCTCTTTTCCGGAAAAGGTATACCTATTATCCGAAGTCGGCATACCCGATTGCGTCCACTCTTTGCCGAAGGGATAGTAATCCTTGCGGTCGAGGTCTTCGCGGCCTGTAGGCGTCACCTTTGCCACGACACGTGTACTGCCCAGATGATCCGTCAGGAAATAGTGTACCTCCGAGTTCGCGCCGTTGTTCGTACCGACGATTCGGCCGCCGCCGAACGAGGCGCTTTCGAATGTCCCGTCATTATATACCAAAGAACCTATGTACCGAGTCGGCTCGCTATCGTCGTATCCGCACACCTCTATCTTCGTACCGTCGGAAAGATAGGTGTAGTACAATCCCATATCCCCTTCGGTATAAATCACCGTAGGCAAGTTAAGTAAATTATAGTAAATATAAAAGCCCGTCAAGGCATCCCTATGGATATTGCCGTTGGCGTCGTATTCGTAGTCCGAGTTGCTTGCTTCGTCATTAATTCGCTGATTACCAGAATATAAAAACCGATAACCCTTTATATCATCCTGCGACAGACCCGATCTGTTCAGCGTAATAATATTGCTGTTTTTGTCATAGGTGATGCCATTTTCCACAAATTCGTTCGATGCACTGTACGAATCATCGAGATAGAGCTCCGTGTCGACAAGGCGTGCCAAGTCGTCGTAAGTAAAGGCATAGAGGCGATTTTCACTGTCGTTATCGTTGTTGATAAGCCGATGTTTCCACCACCATGAAGAGATATTTCCAGTGTAGGAGGCGCGATCGCTCAGATGTGATTCGGGATCGTGATAACGCAGCCGCATCTCAAACAGTTCGCTGGACTTCTCAGTGAGCCACCCCTGCATATTGTAATCCATCGTCTCGTGGATGGCGTGTGCTCCCGTACCATAAGTCTTGCCGGTAAGCTGTCCGAGATCGTCGTAGGTATAGGCGACCACGGCCTGCTCTCCGTCATTGAACTGCGCGGTCTCTTTCGTCATACGGTTGCGCGAATCGTATTCGAAGGTGCGGTCGAGCACGTCGGTCGTTCCGCCGTGGGTATAGCTTTCGCGTTGCGCCAGCAGATTTCCGATCAGATCGTATCGGCTGGTCGTGCGGAGAATATTGCCCTCGAAGTCGCATTCCACACGCTGGATCTCACGCCCTTTATAGTCGTAGTAGTAAGCACGGTGATATTCTCCGCCGATTGAGGAATCCGTAATCGCAGTCAACTTTTCATAGGTCGGAAGCCCCGTCGTCGAAGTATCGAGCAGTGTTTCGGGCTCGATACCCGTCAGATCGCAGGTCATGTCGGGAATCTCTTCAAAAGCCAAAGCCGCGGGCATCGTCGTCGGATACCGGTCATAGACATGCTGTGTCAAGATCTGCGATGCGGACGAAGAATAAAGTTGCGGATAAGAATTCGTATCGAATGACATTTGCAATGTTTCGCGTGTCTGCGGCGTCTGTGCGGAATCGGTGACGAGTTTCTGTGCTGTCACACGCCCCATGCCATCGTAATGGAAGGTGAGCCATTGATTCTTCTCACGCATCAATCCGTCTTGTATCATCATCGGCCGATCGCCCCGGTTGTAGACGATACACATCGGCTCGCGTCCCGGGAAACGTTTTTCATAGACCCGTCCCCACTCGTCGTAGAAATAGACGTAACAGTTCTGTTTGGCGAAATCGCTCTCCGGAGAAAAATTCGATCCGGCGGAAAGTAGGTCACTGCCTTTGGGTGTCACAACCCACGTAAGACGTCCGCAGTCGTCATAGACATAATAGGTGATTATATTCTCGGTGGCACTTCCGTTGCGCAGCTGCCGGTTTTCATAGACCATGCGGTCGTCTTTGTCCGTATACGTTACGACGACGGCGCCGTCTTCGTTCGTAGAGTGTGTGCCGGAGAGTTCATTAGCGGCATAATAACTGTCGGCTGTCAGCGAACGATCATCGGGATCGACACGCAGGCGGAGAATCGTCGATGCGGCATTACCCATATAAGAAGTCTGCATGGAACGGGTATCAGATTGGTATTCCGCACCGGGTTTATGTGTGCGTAATACCCGATTCAGTGCAGAAGGTTCGTATTCGGTACGAACACAAGCGTGAGGATCGGTCGCCAAGCCGTATCTGGTTTTATAAAACTCCTCTTGATTGGCCAATGCTGTATCGTCACTTTGCCCATTGTTGGCATCCAGCGTATAAGGGAGGTATTGTAACTCCTCGCGGTACAATCCGTCGTAGACGAATGGTTGTATAATATCTCCCTGTCCGTCGCCGTTAGCGCAAATTTGTACGTTTTGCAATGCATATCCCAATCCGTCGTAATAGCTTACATCATAAGAGATTTGTTCCTCTTCGGTGTCCCCGTGGTTGTCGCAGTTGAAGGTTCGTGTCAGAATCCAGTTACGATCGTCATTGAGCGAGAGCATATCGGAGTTGTAGCGGATGCCTTCCAATTCGGCAGAGTCGCTCAGACCGCCCTCGGAGTAGGTAGCAACAATGCGATAGTAACCCGATGTAGCAGGAGTCGAGAGACGTAACGAACCTCCGTTTCCTGTAAGACTTTGCAGGTAGCTGTTTTCCCTATAAAGTGTATACGTTACGAATGGTTGTGTATATTCGACTGTCGCAATAATTTGAGAAGTCGCTTTATCATATTTGTATGATACGGGAACCGTCCGAACCGATCCTCCGAAATCTTGCGAAACAGTCGCGTTCCATCCCGAAGCGTTCATTATCCCCAACGTACTTTGGATAAATTCGTCTGTCAGATTCGGAGGACAAGCGATTTCGAAGTAGGCTTGTCGAAGTTGCGTATCGTACCCGTAAGACAATCGCATACGGGGATTCCAAGATGCGATCTTGCCCGTATTGTGATCCTGCACCACTCGATCGAGAAACGACAGATCGGCAAGACTGTTGATTGCCACTTTCATACCGTTCCATTTGGAATAGGAGTCGAAATAGACCCGTATGACATCGCCCTCCGCAGGAAATGCCAACGCTCGGGTATCGAAGGAGTAATGATTTCTATAAGCTTCGGGGTAACTGACACTGAATTGACTGTTGGAGAAACTGAACCCGAAATCACCCTCCGGAAATGCTGACGTGTAAAGATAATCTCCGCCCGTGTTGCTGAAGAACGTATCGAATATGTCTATATCGTTCTCTGAATAATATTGGTATACGTCGTATGACGTTCCGGCTGATAGACCATGCAGTTGGATTGAAATTTCTTCACCCGGCAGGACTTCGAATTTTCTATTCGCAGGCAGATCGGCATACAGTCCTTCGAAGTGTTCTTGATCCTGCTTTAATTGCGTAATGATAAAATAAGCACTGTAACTGTAACCCATGTGGATGGAACGAGACATGTTATCTTTGTTTTCATCCAAATCGAACCACACTTCGAAAGTTCCGTCTGCCGGATTTTCGACAGAATTTACACGGATCCATGTAATACCAGCTGCTCGGAGCTGCGTATCGAGCGCGTCCCAGATATCACCTGGGCTGCCGAACTCTTCGCCGTTGTCGACTTGAAACATATAGCTGCGTGTATCCCACGGTAGGGAGATTGCCCCTGCATAAGGTGTACCCAGATCGGGATGCCAAATAAATTGTGCAAATACAGATTGCAGGCCGGTGAACAACAGCACCAGCAACAGATATATCTTTTTCATACTATACGTCTGTTTATTGATTGTCGGTTACAATATGATAATCATAGGATTTCAATACCTTGCCTTTGTCATCGCGGATAACTTTCAATTTCCCGCTATCGTTGTATTCATAGTAGACCGAATGTCCCGAAGGATCGGTGATGCTCGTTATACCTACCAATGGTTTGTAAGTATAGGTCGTAACGATAAAATTTTCCTCCTCGTCATTTCGCAGCTGAGCCTCGACATCCGCAGGCAACGCTTCGGAATAGGTAGTTCCGATACCATATCCGAGCAAGATATTGTAAGTCGAATTTTCAACCTTGGCGACGATATGTCGTCCATTGTATCCCCAAAAATAGCAAGTCGTCTTACCGTTTTTATCGACTACCTGACGAGGATTTCCGTGTATATCGTAATGGCTGTATATACAATCGGGGCGATATTCAATATTCGGAGGAGTTACTCCCAATGTTCCTTTCCAAACTTTCGAAGGAGTGTAATGATCCTCTGCATTACTTTGCTGTTCATAATCAATTTTCATTGCAGAAATCACGTTTCCCTTATTGGTTTTAATAATCTCCGTAGGATAAGCCGGTACACGATCCAAATAAGAATACATTTCACGAATTTCATCTCCCTTGCTGTCTGTTTGTACAACGGCACTAGTTCTTCCTAAATCATTGACTAAATACTTTGTTTCATTGTTGTAGATTAACACGGAATCTTTATTGTATAATTCTGTGATCTTTTGATTTTGATATATGGCATTTGTTCGATATAAATGATTTACTGCCTGGCATAAATATGCTGTATATACATTAATAGGGTCTTCTGATTGATAGTAACCATATGAATAACTTTCATGTTTTACCGGGTGATCCATATCTTCGGCATATTCTGTTTTTGACCGAAGTTTACCACCTGTAAATGTCGAAGTAACCCTCATATATTCATTTATTTCTGAGGAAGGAGCTAACTCCATTTCAAGCCTCCAGTTATCAAAAGAATACAATCGATTATTCGAGATGGCTTCATAGGCTTCTGTGGGGAGTCCTCCATCGGAAAGCACTCCATCCGCAGAATGAAAGTTATATTCGGTAATAGAAATTGGTTTAATATCATTCGTTAGTTTCCTTATCTCTTCTACCACCCGTAAATATTCGATGTATGAATTTTGTGAGAATCCGATATTATTCAATGACGAAACAATTTCTCGATCAATAATAACTCCCGAAGAATATTGTTTACCTTCTTTATCTACTAAATATACTCCTTGTGAAGCTGCTGTATATTTAAAATAATACCCCGGATATTGCAATATTTTTCCAGAACTTTTGTTTGAATCATCTTTTTGGCAATAACTGAATTTGCGATTCTGTGTTTGTTTTCCTTCTTTAGAGTAAGTATCGATTTGCTTGATACGCAATCCCCCAACATTCGTGTTTTTTCCTTGATGAAATGCTGTATTTTGTTCATAAATGAAATTTGAATATCCCCCGGTAGGATAATGAAGCGCCTTTAACATTCCCATTCGAGTATGTGTTTCACTGGAAGGACGCAAAGTACGGAGATCTTCCGCTATGTCTTGCAAATCAGCAGAAGGAGTCTTCTTTGCATAAGTATCATTATTATTGAAATATCCATATTGATCGACCTTAAAAGTATGATCATGTTCGTATTGGGCCGTCTCGTCATAATAATCCATTGCATATTGCCCCACATCCGATAGATTAACTTTCTTCAAGAAGTAAACTAATCGATTTCCTGTTGTCTTAACATATTCACATGTGCAAGTCTTTACGGGACTTTCGTCTGTATTATTATAAACTTGTACTGAAGCTAAAAGAGAATTAAAATTGTATGTAAAAACAATATTGGCTCTATTCTCTATGATGATACTATCCAACAGATGTTCATGAACAGAATTGGAAACCGTAAATTTGGAAGGAGGCATATTTTGGGGATCCTGAATTTGATGTTCGGGAGGCAACTCGTTTCCCGAAATATTGGATAATACGATTTTGTCTATATTTATTACCGGTGTTATAGTTGTATAATCAGCTTGTTGTTTATTATATACAAAGCGTACTGTTTCTCCATTGGGAGCTTCGATGCGAGTTAGTTTCCAGGTAAAATTGAATCCAGTATCGAGAGAACTGGAAATGTCACTTTGAGTCTGACAGGTAATCGGGTATTCGAAGTAATATTTGGTTTTATTTCCTGTAATAATAACAAACTTACTTAAAGAAGGCTGTGAATTATCCATATCAAATTTTATTTCGAATTCTCCAGCTGGTGTGTTCGTATTGAAAACTTTTATTTGTCTATTAGGTTGAAGAATAAACGATCCAGAATAATCCATGAATTTAAAATGGAATATATCTGGCTCGGTTTCAATGCCTTGACGATCGTTATTATAGTTTACCCAATAAGGCATATACTCTTGTCCTGCGGCACCTGTATAGACAAAATTTAAAGAGTCTTGGGGAACCGAATTAAAATAGTTCTGAGCATATCCATCAATACGAACAGATCTGGCATAAACCCAAGAGCCGGGAACTCCATCCGGATATACTATTTGATCCCATTTGAGAGTTTCATTTTCGTTTGCTCCCCAACGCCAATCGAATGTTTCTTTTATCGCATCATCTCGAATACCACGCACTTCACGTGTAATTGCACCTCCTACATTGAGATACCAACCCATACCGACCACTCCTATACTTGCTCCTGGTTGAAAACCATTCGAAGCGTAATCAATGGAAATAGGAATTTTAAAAGCCGGATCATCATAAGTATAAATAGGAATATTTAACCCCAGTCTACCACTATAATAATCAATATTAGCATCACCGTATTTAATCATACTCCATACATCAGGAGATTGCGGCTTGAAATAACCGTCACTGAGTACGGCGTGCATGGCAATCGAGTTTGTACTGTTAGAATCTTGTGCATAGCTGGATTGTAAAAATAAAACTCCGAACAAAAGCCACCCAATACAAGTTCGAAATAAAAGAGAAGATCTTTTCATAATAAGGTTAGTATTAGACAATGATTGTTTTTGAAAGTATGATCGTGGCGGTCTGAACCGCTCGGAATGCCGAGCATATGCCGATGTAACAAAATTAAAATACATATTTCGACTCCGTTTGTTCAAACGGCATAATGTATATATTACACGTTGCTTGTTAAATTTCTGATTATCAATAGAAATCAAAAATATAATCTTATCAACGGAATTTCATTCCAGAAGTAAAATCGCAATCTATTGATAATAAGTACAATAGGAGCTAAACAATAAGTAAAGCGTATAAGTGCTTAATGTATAATACAATAAATAAAAATCGATCGAAATAGCTCTTCGATCGATTTTCATAAGAATAATGAGATGTCACAATAGCGACTTATGCAAATGATTGTATAAGGCAGGAAAAAATAAAAATTCCAGCTAATAATTTGCCGGATTGTACAATAATTTCTATCTTTGAAATAGACGATAATTATTATCGGGTTTTCTCTGTCTGCTCACAACTCAAAGACCAATTTCATTAATAGCGGTAGACAGCGAGGGAATCGTGCTATGCACGGCTCTTCGCTTGCTGCTATATGGTTTGGTCACCGGAGTTGGGGCAAACAAAGAGTCCGTGCATACTTTTTCGAGACGACAAATTGTATGCACTATGATTTTCATATTGTGTGCCATAATTATGTTGCAGGCAGGTATTCTTTACCGTTTATGGCAGCAACGACGGCAAGCCGAACTCTTGGCACGAAACAGATTGCGTTATATCGAGGAGTGGCTGGATTTGTTGTACTTATATAACAATGATCCTGTTTCATTTCATACACGTTGCAAGGAGCTTGCATCTGTTAAGCGGCTTTCGAATTATCATATCGTAAATGATTCGTTACGTTTGTCCGACTGTCGAAGACATCGCCGGAGCAACTTGACACCGGCAGAAAAGGAATTTCTATGTCTGATGGAAGCGGGATTCTCGAATCGGGCATTATGTGTTATTTTCCGGGTCGGAAAGGTCGGGTCGATCTACGTGAAACATCACCGGATAAAAGCAAAGATCGTAAATGTGACTAAATCTGTCGGCGGAGACTGAGGTATATGTCAGATTTTATCATTTTCGAATAAGACATATCGGGGTTATCCGGTGTCAACAACCGATAAATCTTCATGCATCATATTCTATTTTACTTTACTGATCCTTCGTCGCGTTTTTTCGGTTTGTTATAGGAATCGATCCTCAGAATTATAACGTGTATGGCACCTATGCTGGCAATCGGTTTTAAGAATTTCTTTGCCGTAACGCATCAATAATCCCATACTTTCATTATGTCTTGGACCTCTATGTCGAAGTCCTTTTTCATGGCAGCTATTCCTCGAACAGTCATCAGGTTTTCCCGAATTATGTACAGGGCAGAACAAGGTAAAAACAAGTGAAAGGCGTATGTATAGATTATTTTTCATCAACATATTAATATTCAGGTGTTTATGCATTAAAATGTAAGGTATATTCTTCGAAAAATCAATCAAAAGCCACCTTATCTTTGTTTGCAAACGAACACCGTCTATGCAAACATTGTCTTTTTATCCGTGTCGTCGTCTCCGCGGCTTTTCGCTGCCCGAGCTGTTGGTCGTGCTGGTCATCATCGGTATTCTGGTGCTGATCGCGCTGCCGAATCTGATGCCGTTGATCTCGCGAGCCAAGGCCACCGAAGCGCAGCAGCAGCTTACCTACCTGCATACGTTGCAGCGGTCGAATTTCTACACGTATTCGCGCTATTCGTCATCGTTGGACGAGCTGGGCTTCGAGCAGTCGCGGCTGGTGACCGACGGCGGTCAGGCCAACTACCTCGTCGAGATCGTCGAGGCTTCGGAGCACGGATTCCGCGCCACGGCGACTGCCGTCGTGGATTTCGACGGCGACGGAATTTATAATGTCTGGGAGATCGACCAGGATAAAAACCTGCGCGAGACGGTCAAGGATTGACCGGCCGCCGCGGGGCAAGGTATCTGCCTGCACCCGCCTTCCTACGCAGCTATCCCGTATTGCCGAATACCCTCTAACAACCCTCCGATGTTCCCTGCTCCCTATCCATACCTTTTGCTGTTTCTGCCTGCCGCTGTACTGGCCCGCGACGATTTCCGCACGCGACGGGTGGACGCGTCGTGGCTGGCGGTGCTAAGCGCGGTTTCTGTCGGGGTGAGCTGGCACACGCTCGGTTGGCGGACGATGTTGCTGCAAACGGCAGGCAATGCCGCGCTGCTCCTTTTATCGGGAACGGCTCTCTTCGGCTACCTCCGCCTGCGGCGGCTCGCGGTCAGACACTCCGTCGGCTCCGGCGATACCCTCTTCCTGCTTGCCGTCGCACCCCTGTTCGCACCGACGGAGTTTCTGAGGTTTCTGATCGCCGCCTGCGTCGTCGCCCTCCTCTGGTGGGTCTGCTGCGGCCGTCGTCGTCGCACGATCCCCTTCGTCGGCGCAGCCGGCATTGTGCTCATCGGCTGGGCCGCCCTTCAATTCCTCCGCTTATGGCCGTAACCCCGACACATATCCCCACGGAAATCCTCCGCCTGCTCACGGCGCAGGAGGCCGCCGAGTACCGCCTCGTGCCGTTCGCACGCGAGGCGGGCAGGATACGCTGCTACGGCGAGACGGGACATGACTACACGGCCGCTGCCGAGGAGTTGGAGGTACTCTACGGCTGGCAGGTCGAAGTCGTGCCGATCGCCGCCGATGACCTGCAACGGCTTTTGCTGCAACATTACCGCCCCGGAGCACAGACGGCAAGCGCCGCCGCAGGCCGCACGGCCGAGATCGGACAGGGGCGGCAGTTCCTCTTCGCGCTGGTGGGCGAGGCGCTGCGCGACAACGCCAGCGACATCCACCTCGAACCCTACGAACAGCGCTGCCGCATCCGTATGCGCATCGACGGCAAGCTCGCCGAGCGTTACGTCGTCGAGCGGGCACAGTACATGCCGCTTGTAAACCAGATCAAGATCCTCGCCTCGCTCGACATCTCCGAGAAACGGCTGCCGCAGGACGGGCGCATCGGCTACGACCGCGACGGTGAGAAGTTCGACGTGCGCGTCTCGACGCTGCCGACGATCTACGGCGAGAAGGTCGTGCTGCGACTGCTGACCCGCCGCGTCGAGCTGCTGGAACTGCGCAACCTCGGCTTCTCCGCAAGGCAGTACGAGGACTACTGCCGCGCCATCGCGCGGCCCTTCGGCATGGTGCTGATCTGCGGCCCGACGGGCTCGGGTAAGAGCACGACGCTCTACGCCACACTGCGGCGGCTGAACGCCCTGACGGACAACATCCTCACGATCGAGGATCCGATCGAGTACACGCTCGAAGGGGTCAACCAGATGCAGCTCAAGGAGGAGATCGGCCTTACGTTCACCGCCGCACTGCGTACCTTCCTGCGGCAAGACCCCGACATCATCATGCTGGGTGAGATCCGCGACGGGGCGACGGCCGAGATGGCCGTGCGGTCGTCGCTGACGGGACACCTGCTCTTCTCGACGATCCACACCAACACGGCCTGGGGCGCCGTAGCCCGTCTGTCGGATATGGGCGTACACCCGTACCTGGTGGCCGATACGTTGGTAATGACCGTCGCGCAGCGTCTCGCGCGCCTGCTCTGTCCCCACTGCAAACGCCACGCGGAGGCGACCGATGAAGTGCGGCACCTGCTGCCCGGCATAGCGATCGACCGCTATTGCGAACCCGTGGGTTGCGAACGCTGTTTCTACACGGGCTATGCGGGCCGGCGGGCCGTCTACGAGGTGATCCCGATGGACGACGAGCTGGCGGCTGCCGTACGCTCCGGCCGCACCGACGTCGCACCGCTGCTGGCCGAACGCGGCATACCGTCGCTGCGCGATGCCGTCGTCGACCTCTTCCGACGCGGCGAGACCTCTCTCGACGAAGTGATACCCCTGTTGAACTACTGATCCAAGCCTATGAAACGACGATACACGCTTGCGTTTTTACTTCTTTGCATCCTGCCTGTGCTCTGTCCGGCACAGCGGGCCGAAATACCCGCTGGTGTGAACCCGTCTTCGGATTCGCTCCATCGGACGGTTGCACCGAATCCGCCGTCCGACCCCGACTCTTTGCGTCTGTCGCGTATCGACTCGGAATTGGCGGCACTCGTCGGGCGCGACTCGACGTTCCGGCGGGAGGTTGATGTCACGTCGGGTCGGTTGTCGCTGTCGGAGCTGCTACGCAATATCGCGCGCGCAAGCGGCGTGAACGTGTCGGTGCGCAGCGTGGAGAAGATCCCCGTGTCGTGTAACTTCCGCCGGGCCCGTGTGGACGATCTGGTACGCTTTCTCTGCCGCGAGTATCGGTTGGACGTGGCCGCGTCGGGCAACATCCTCTCGATCTTTCCGGCGGCAGCGCCGACGGTTCCGGCACCCGATCCCGACGTCGCCTACGCGGCCGCCGACACGACGCTCACGTACGACCTGCGTGGCGAACGTCTGATCGACGTGGCGAAGAAGATCGCACGGCTCTCTGCGCGCAACGTCATCGTCCCCGAACCTTTGTACGACTGCAAGGTCTCGGGCTACGTGCGTCGTATGCCTTTCGACGACGCGCTGCGGACGCTCGCCGCGGTCAACGGCCTGCTTGCCGAACGGGATGCACAGGACGTGTGGACGCTGTGGCGCGAGGAGCCGGCCGCGCAGGGCGGCAAGGCGTCCGCAGGCCCCGCCTATATGCGCCGGCGGCAGTTCACGCCCAACGAACTGCGTGTGGACTCGCTGGGGCGCATCACGGCCCGCATCGCGCGGGGCAACGTGCAGGACGTGATTCTCGACCTGTGCGACGAGTTGGAGCTGAACTACTACTTCCAGTCGCCGGTGAACCTCACGGCGGGCGTCTGGGTGGACGGGACGGATTTCGAGACGCTGCTCTCGGTGCTGCTCAAAGGCTCGCCGTACAGCTATTACACCGAACGGGGCATCTGGATCTTCGGAGCGGCCGCGTCGGACGGTCTCTCGTCGGCGACGGTCCTTCCGCTCGTCTACCGCTCCGTGTCGAAGGTCGAGGAGATCATCCCCGAAGCGCTGAAACAGAACGTCGCGGTGAAGACCTTCCCCGATCTGAACGCCCTGATCCTGTCAGGCGACCGGCGCGACGTGGCGCGTGTGGAGACCTTCCTGCGCTCGGTGGACAAACCCGTTCCGATGGTGACGATGGAGATCCTGATCGCCGACGTCACGAAGAGCAGGATCCACGAGATCGGTCTGGGGGCCGGCGTGGGCGACAAAGCGGTGAAGACCTCCGGAACGCTTTCGCCGGGCGTGGACATGACTTTCAGTTCGGGGGCGGTGAACGATCTGCTCGGACGCATCCGAGGCACGGTGAATCTGGGGCGCGTGACGCCGAACTTCTACCTGAGCCTGCAAGCCTTGGAGGAGGACGGGGTGGTGCGTCTGCTCTCCACGCCGAAGCTCTCGACCCTGAACGGCCACGAGGCGACGCTCACCAGCGGCGAGACGCAGTACTACAAGGAGGTGCAGAACAACTACTACGGCACGCAGAACCCCATCTCGTCGGAGTCCTACCAGTGGAAGTCGGTCGATGCGAACCTCTCGATCAAGGTCACGCCCTACGTGTCGGAAGATCGGCAGATCACCCTCGAAATCGAGTTCGAGCAGACGGAGTTCACCGACCGAAACGTCGAGGACGCTCCGCCGGGGACGGCCACGCGGAGCTTCAAGTCGATCGTCAAGGTGCAGAACGAGGAGATGGTACTCCTGGGCGGCCTGGACCGCAACACGATGGAGAACTCCTCGCGCGGTGTGCCGTTCCTGGCGCGCGTGCCCGTCATCAAGTGGTTCTTCGGCAAGGAGAAGCGCAACAAGGTCGAACGTACGCTCAATATCTTCATCAAACCCACGGTCGTAGAATGAGATTAAAATCAATACGATCCCATGATCCGCATTGCACCGGAGACGGACGCAAATCGAACGACGGTTCGAACGCCCGGAGCGGGTGTGCGAAACAGCGCAGTCTTTCGTGCCCGCTCAGTAAGAACCGTCGTTCGATTCCGGCGGAGGTGCCTTGCGGACACTTTTGGCTCCACCTTTTCGTGTGAAAAGGTGGAAAGGATGTCGCCGTACTCGATCTTTTCGTCCTTTTTACCGGAACAAAAGGGACATAAAAGAATAAATAAAAAATGAATCTTTTCCCTTATATCCTCGGCCCCGTCTGGGTGTTGGACGTCACGCTGACATCCGACGGCCATACGATCGCGGCATGGCGCTGCAAGATGGGCGGCGAACCGCAGCAGACGGTGTACGACGCGGCGGCGGTGGCCAAAGGGGTCGCCGTGGTCACGGTCTCGGGCCACGGCACGATCGTAAAGCCCGCCGACTCGCAGCTCGCCGCGCGGGTGCGCGACGACAGGGCGACCTTCCTGTGGAGTGAACACGACGGCCGGATCGCCTTCGTGCGGCGCGAGCGGCTGCAAGGAATGCTGACCGAGTTGTCGGAGGCCGGCATCCATCCGCAGCGGATCGAGGTCTCCGCGCCGCCCGATACTGCGGCCGGGGAGCTTCTCGCAGGACTCGGCTGGCGGCAGCTGCTCCGCCCGACGGCCGAGGGTTCGTCGCTGGCGCAGGCCGTCGTGCGGCGGGCGGCACTGCCGGTGCTGGGACTTTTTCTTTGCCTGCTGGCAGCCAATGCCGCCGTCGCCCCGTCGCTGAACACCCGCCGCCAGACTTTGCAAAAGGAGCTCTCGGCGCGCGAACGCACGGCTTCGACCGCAGCCGATGCTACCGACCGGCAGCGGGCCTTGCTGGCAGAGTTCTCCGCACGTCCCGCAGTATCCCGCGCCGTCGTGTGCGACCGCATTGCGGAGGCCGTGCCGGCGCAGGTCGTACTGACGCGGCTTGCTGTCGAACCGCTCACGAAGCGTTTCGAGGCGGGGAAGCCCTTGCAGCGGCAGGAGCGGACGGCTGTCGTCGCGGGCACGGCTCCGGCGGCGGGCGACGTCTCGACCTTCGTCGAGCGCCTCGCGGGGGCGGCGTGCTGCCGCACGGTACGACTGACGAACGTCGAACGGGAACGCGATGCCGAACGGCTCGTGTTCCGCATCGAGATCGGACTATGAACCTACCGTACAGATACCGGGGTCTCAGCCTCGTGGGGCTGCTGGCCCTCCTCCTGCCGTGGGCGGCGTGGCATTTCGCCCTGAGCGATACCTTCGGCGCGTGGCGGGAGTGCGGCCGGCTGGAACGGCGGCTGGATGCGCTCGCCCCGACGACACCGGCGACCGGAGCGACCGTGCCGGCTGCCGTCGAAGCCCCCGAACTGATCCTCTCGGGCGGGCTGCTCGACTCGGTGCGGCGCTTCGCTCCCGCCGGCGTGCGCGCGACGGGCTATGTGCCGGTGACGACGTTGCGGCAGGACGGGATCGAAATTCATACGGCGCAACTGACGCTCACTGGGCCGTTCGCCGAGCTGCTGCGCACGGTCGAGACGCTCGAACGGCGTCTGCCCGCCTGCCGCCTGCGGTCGGCCGAGTGGCAGACCGCGACACGGCCCCGCACCCGCCGCACGCAGCTCACACTGACGCTCTACATACAACAACTGACCTTAATAACCGAATCGAAATGAGAAGATACCTGATCTATTTCCCGCTTCTATTCCTGATGGTCTCCTGCGAAATCATCGAGGAGGATATCTCCGGCCGTGCGGTGACGACGATCGCCCCGGCGGACGACGCGGAGGTTCCTGCGGGCGAGACGCTCTTCCGCTGGCGGGCCGTCGACCGTGCGACGGGTTACGAATTGTGCGTCGCTACCGAGGGGCGGATCGTCGCCGACACGCTCCTTGCGGCCGATACGCTGGGCCTTGCACGCAGCTACGGCTGCCGGTTACGGCTCGAAGCGGGCCGTTACGAATGGACGGTCGCGGCCTTCAACTCCGGTTACGAGACCTCCTCTCCGGCGTTGCGGCTCACGGTCGCCGAGGAACCCGTACCCGAGGAGCCGGAGAAGTCGGACAATCCCGAATCCGCCGAACCGTGAAATCGCGCTGGACGACCTGTCTGCTGCTCGCAGCCGTCGTGGCGGTCTGGGGCGTCGTGGCGTGGCGGATCCTCGCGCCGGCACGACCCGCCGCGCCGGATGTCCGACCCGCGACCGACACTCCGGCGGTACCGCAGATCGTCGCCGAGACCTTGCGGCTGGACTATCCCGACCCCTTCCTGAAAGGCGTGGCCGCTCCGACACCTGCCGCACGGTCCGTCGTGCGCCGCCTGCCGCCTGCCGGAAAAGCCGAACCGAAACGCCGCGAGCGGGTGCAGCTCTCGCACCTGGCGACGGTGACGGCCGGCGGGCAGGCGCTCCACATCCTGACGATCGGCGGCAGACAGTACGAACTGAGCCTGCGCGACACGGCTGCGGGATTCCGCCTGACGGGCGCCGACCGCGACTCGCTCTATCTCGAACGCGAAGGGACGGTCTACGGCGTAAAACGCTGCGACGAATAGATGAAACTGCATACGACATACCTCGAAGGGGCCGTGCTGCCGACGGTCGTAGTCGCGGCGCTGGTGATGCTCACGGCGACGCTGGGGCTGCTGGCGCTGTGGGAGCAGGAGACGCTGCTCTTCACGCGCACGCAGCGGCTGCGGCAGGCGCGCGCCGACGTCGAATCGGCCGCCTTGCTCTACCCCCTGCATCCCGACGAACGGGCTCTGACCGCTGCCGGAGGTTATCTGCTCTACGACTCCCTGCCGCAGTCGCGCATCTTCGTGCGCCGCGAGCCGTGGGGCCTCTACGAACTGCTGCACATCACGACGGCCGACTCGCTCGTCGCGAGCAGCCGCATCGTCGGTGCCGAACCCGATCCCGCACGGACGCTCTTCTACGCCGACGACCGCACGGCCGTCACCCTCGCAGGCGACACGCGTCTGCACGGGACGCTCCGCCTGCCGCAGAACGGCCTGACCTACGGCCGTGTGGGAGCGGAGTTTTACCGGGGAGAGGAGGTTCCCCGCACGGCGATCCGCAGCTCGGCAGCGATGCTTCCCGCACCTTCGGCTGCCGTCGCGGCACGGATCGGCGCACTCTTCGCTTTCGCGCAGCAGCTGCCGGCCGCCGGCGATCTGCCCGACAGCCTCGGCATATCGTTCCGCGATCCGACCGTCGCCCTGCGCCTCGGCACGGCCGAGATCGGCGGCTGCACGCTGCGCGGGCGGATCGTGCTCGCAGCCAACGAGCTGCGCATCGACTCTGCCTGTCGGCTGGGAAACGTATTGGTCTGCGCACGCAAGATCACGGTCGGCAGCGGAGCCCGCATCGCGGCGCAGCTCTTCGCCCGCGACACGGTCGTCGTAGAGCCGTGCGCCGTGCTGGAATATCCGTCGGGCATCTACGCCGGCCGGTACGCCGAACTGGGCGACCGTGCGACGGCGGACGGCTATGTCATCGTCCGCGACACCGTGCGGCACAAGAAGATGGCCGCCTCCTACCGCCAGTCGCGCACGGCACGTGTGCGGGGGCTTCTTCATGCGGATGGCGCGGCGCAGGTGCAGGGGATCGTCGCGGGGTGTGCGGAGCTCAGACAGGCCGTCTACTTCTCGCCGCAGGGATACTACAAGGATATGCTCTACGACCTTACGCTGCTCGAAAATTCCGCCACGGCGCAACCGCTGTGGCACGGCGGCGCCGAGGCCGTGCGCAGAAAGGAGGCCGTATGCGTCGAGTAAAACGGGCCTCGGGCGGAAGGCTGCGCGCGGCCTCGCTCGTCGAAGCCGTCGTAGCGGCGGTGGTGCTGCTGATCGTTTTCACGGCGGCAATGGAGCTGCTGCCCCGTCTGACGCTGCGCGGGGACGATGCGCTCGCAGTCGCCGAAGCCGAATACCGGGCCATGTGCGCCTTCGACAAATACGGATCAGGCGTATGGCCCGCAGGCACGTACGTCGAGCGGTACGGCGGAGGCGAAGCGACGGTGCGCGTGGAGCCGTATCGGCAATACCGTGACGTGCAACTCATAACGATCGAAGTCCGCATCGACGGCAGCCGCAAACGGATCGTACACAGACAGCTGGTGGAATGCGCCGAGTGAAACATACGCTGCGCGGCTCGACGCTGGCCGAAACGCTTGTGATGATGCTCGTGGCGGGAATCGTCTTCCTGGCCGCCATGGAGGCCCTGACGCTCGTCTCGCGGCTCGTGGCGCGACGCGCGGCCGTGCTCGTCGAGGCGGGACGGCAGCACGACGGAATCTTCCGCCTCGGGCAGCTGCTCACAACGGCCGACAGCGTCCGCGGCGCAGAGGGCGGAGGCACAGGCGAGCTGCTGTACCTCTATCGTGCAGGAGGCGAGACGACACTGACGACGCGCGACTCCGCGGCAGTATTCGTCGCGGGGGAGTTCCGCGATACGCTCCTGCGTCGTGTCGGGCACATGCGGCTCCTACGCTGCGACGCGGCGGCCGATACCCTCGAAATCGACGTCGGGGGCCATATGCTCAAACTCCCCGTGCCGCAGCCCGCACGGGAAAGCTACGAACGAAGAATCGCTGAAATCGAAAAGGATCATGGATACGAAGAGCCATAAACTGACGGACGCCCGACGCGAGATGTTCTACGCCGAGCTGCATGCACTGTTGACGGCCGGTCTCGATTTCTCGGCGGCCTTCCGACTGCTCATCGAGGGCGAGGGCGACCGCCGGACGAAGGCGCTGCTCGAAGGGCTCTACGCCGCCGTCGTGCGCGGAGAGACGCTCGCCGAGGCCATGCGCCGAAGCGGGGCATTCCGCCCCTTGGAGTGCGGCGTGGTGCGCATCGGCGACGAGACGGGACGTCTGGCCCGGACACTCGACTTCCTGCGCGACTACTACCGCAAGCGGGCCGCGCAGCGGCACATGGTCGCCTCGGCCGTGAGCTATCCCGTCGTCATCCTCGCCGTGGCGGCGGCTGTCGTGGCATTCATGCTCTCGGTCGTCGTACCCATGTTCGAGGAGGTATATGCGCGTATGGGAGGAGAGCTGCCCGCGCTCACGAGGGGGATCATCGCACTCTCGAAAGCGTTTCCCGCCTATGCCGCCGTCGCGATCATCGCGGGAGGGGGACTTTATCTGCTCTACCGCGCCAACCGACAGCGCGAGGAGGTGCAGCGCTGGCGCGCGGCGATCCTGCTCCGCCTGCCCGTCGCGGGTGAGATCATCCGCAAGAACATGCAGGCGCAGTGCTGCAAACTTCTCGACCTGCTATGCGCCGCGGGCGTGCCCCTGCTCGCCGGCGTCGGAATGCTCCGCGAGGTCATCGGATTCCACCCCTACCGCAAGTCGTTCGACGAGATCGAGCGACGGCTCGAACGGGGCGACGCCTTCGCCGAAACACTGGCCCGATTCCCCGATCTCTACGACCGAAAACTCACGGCGCTCGTCCGCGTCGGAGAGCAGACGAACCGTCTGCCCGAAATGCTCCACAGGCAGGGTGAGACCCTCACCGAAGAACTCGAATACGCAATCCGCCGCATGGGTGCGATGCTCGAACCCGCACTTATCCTGCTCGTCGGAATTCTCGTCGCCACGATCCTGATCGCCATGTATATGCCCATGTTCTCCCTCGGAGGAATCATGGGGTAGTAAATACGAATACCAATCCTCTTTATTAACCTGAATCCAATTGCTTATGAAATGAACATTGTAGCGATGATACTCGGCCCCGAGTACATACCGCGATGACAAACCGGAAATCCTCCGCATGCCTAAAACTACCAAACCCAAACATTACGAACCATGAAACGAATTCTCAACTTCTTCATCCTGCTCCATGTTTTCTGGACATCTGCGAGCTATGGACAATCATCCGAAGATGATAATGATCAGTATGTCGTGCGAAACGCCAGCCCTATCGTACCGGCATCCCCCAATGCCTCGTCATTGGGAATTTATGGAAACATTCCGGTCGGTCATTACACCGGAATTCCGGAAATAAAGATTCCCCTCTATGAAATCGAGACACGCGATTTTACCCTGCCGATCACGCTTTCGTATCATGCGTCGGGGATTAAGGTCGCCCAGGAAGCGAGTACCGCAGGCTTGGGATGGGCCTTGATTGCCGGAGGATGTATTGCCCGGGAGATAAGGCATATGGATGATTTCGGATCCGGCGGCTATTATTCCGGCCCCTCTCTCCCGGAATGCACCGAATCCAACGATGCCTCAGACCCGGAAGATGCAAGGTATCCCAATTACTTAAACAAGACGTTCGATTCGGAACCGGACATTTTCACCTACAACTTCAACAATATGTCCGGCCGATTTTTCTTCGAGCAGAATAAGGACCGCGAGACGGGTCCGGAATATCGCGCCGAGGCGATTATCGCCAATAAAAACACGTGGTTGAAAATCGTTTGTCATAGATATTATGAGGGCGGATATTTTATCCGATTCGAGGTTTTCGACGCATACGGCAATACCTATCTGTTCAAATCCCGGGAGCATACGAGACCTTATATTCGTAATTTAACAGAATTTCCGGGAGAAGAACACATGAATCGATACGATCAACAGGACTTTGATCCGGTAGAAGGCAATGACGGAAATGCAACAACCGCATGGTATCTGGATGAAATCATTACGACGAAGAAAGATACGATCAGATTCGAGTATGAAACGGAGAAACTATTCAGTTCGGTCGGAGTGAACGAGACGGTCGGCCAAATAATGGCAGTACACAGCGGTCCGAGGCCATTCTTTTCGACACCCCCGCCTTCGTTCAAGCATTATAATTTAACCTATTTGGAGCGCGATCAACTGCTGCTGAAAAAAATCACTTTCAACCGTGGAGAGATAGATATATCGTATACGGATCGAGTGGATATTGCCGCTGCGGACTGGGAACCCAAAGCAAAAAAAATAGATCGGCTGACAGTGAAGAATATCTCCGGCGACAGAGTTCTCGATGTGAGGTTCGGGCATTCGTATTTGGGGACCGTCGTCGGCAATCCGGAACATGCGGACCATCGGGAACGAGAGCAAACGGCCCTGAATTGCCGGCTGCTGCTTGACAAGATATCCATATTCCGGAACAATGGAGAGTTGGATCGGAATTATGTGTTTTCATACAACAGGAACCCCCTGCCGCCAAAGAATTCAAGCAGTACCGATCATTGGGGATATTACAACGTAAATTCCAAGTCGACTTCCGACCAGACCTTTCATTATGCACCGTCATACTACAGAACTTATAGAAATTCCGAAGGACAAATCCAAACCGGAATATGGAAAGGCATCAACAAGAACTCGTGCTCGGACCGAAGTCAATACGGCGTCCTGACTTCGATAAAATTTCCGACCGGTGCGGAAACGCATTTTGAGTATGAGTTGAATGATTTTAGTAACGGCTTCAAGGATTCGGCCGATTCATTGATCCGATCCGGAGGCGGACTGCGCATTAAAACGATATGCGATCTGTCGGATAAAGGCGATACGATATCGGTAAGAACATTTGCATATACGGATGAAACCGGGAAATCTTCCGGTACTTTGATGTCGGTACCGGAATATCACTACAAGGTTACGGCAGGCGATGCGTCGGATGTGAGCGCGGTCTGGGGGTCATATATATACGGAACTTCGCATTCCTATCGGCCGATCACCGGATCGGCTGCCGGAATGCATGTCGGATACTCCGTTGTCACCGAAAGAAATATCACGAACGGAGTAGATAATGGATATGTAACCTATCGGTTTGAAAACCATGCAGACGGCAACAACGGTTTGGAGGATCTGATCATACCTGATTTTCCGACGATTCCGGCATTGGACAACGGTTTGCCGAAAGAGATCAAATATTATGACAATCAGAATAATCTGGTCAAAGCAATCGTATTCTCTCACCATCAAGTAGAGCAAACCAGTATCAAAGGTGTGATGTGTCACTCGCTTTGCAGGTCGAATAGCCCTCTGAACATCAAATTCTACGACTTGTATTCCGAGAGATGGGAAATGTATGAAAAGACTGAATACCAATATTTTCCGGATAAGGTAGCCATCAAGACGGAATATGATTACAATGACGGGAATTGGCTGCCTAAGGAGGTGTCGCGGAGTGTGATAAGCGGAAACAGCGAGGGTCATTATCTCACCCGCTTCACCTATCCGACGGATCTCGGCGGACAATTGAAGTATCTGGTCGATGCGAACATGATCGGAGTTCCAGTCGAAGTTACCGAATATAAAAACGGCAATATCGTATCTGGCTCTAAAACAGAATTTACTCAAGTAAATTACTCCTATCAGCCTCGAGTTTATTACAAACTCAATACGAGTTCCGGAGATTATTACACGCAAATCATCATGAATTACAATCATCCGTATGGGAACGTATACCAATCGATGAGAAGCGATGGCGTGCAGACAACGTATCTGTGGTCTTATAACAGGCAATATCCGGTTTTGGAGATTAAGAATGCGAGCTATCAACAGGTTTATGACGCATTGGGTAGATCGGCAGTTAATGCTATCGAGAATTACGACGGTAAAAGTTCCGACGTGCCGGATTTTCAAGCCTATGGCGCCCTTCTTCGCAGTCGCTTGCCGGATTCCCGAGTTTCGGTATACACCTATAAGCCGTTGGTCGGATGCACCAGTATAACAGACCCTTCAGGTCGAACGACGTATTATAAGTATGATTCGGCCAACAGGCTATCCGAAATCCGGGATGATCAAGATACAGGGAATCTTTTGCAAAAATTTGAATATCATCTGAAAAATAATTAGGGGGATCGGTTATGAAGAGAATAATAGTTTTGTTCACGATCTGTTCGTGCTTCTATGGAATGTCGTTCGCACAAACGGCGGCGCTCAATGGCGGTAGGATCGAGCCGCGTCAGCTCACCGTCCAAGATACGACCTCGGTTATTCTGTATAGCACCGAAGCTGCATCGGGAGGCTCTGCTCCAATCGTATACTCATGGGAATCGAGTGCAGATGCTCTTACGTGGTTTTCTGTTCCCGACGCAACCTCGGAATCCTGTGAGTCGCGGCCTGCGTCCGGAGGCATTTATTATCGTCGAAAAGCCACTTCCGGGGATCGGATCGCATACTCGAATACGGTGGCACTCTCCGCAAACAACGCAATCGGAGTAACGAATGACACCAATTACATCGTAACCTATACCTACACGGCAAAAAACAATGCGTCCCATGTCGCGGATGTCGATTACTATAACGATACGGGGCATCCGGATCAGAACATACAGGTTGGCGCTGCGCCGGACGGGCGAAGTATCGTCACCCCCTTTTACTACGATGCCAAGATGCGTGAAAGCCGTAAATACCTGCCGTATGCTGCGAGCAGCTCTTCGGGGCTTTATCGTTCGGACGCCTTTTCGGAACAGGCCCAATATTACAACAGTCTCTATGGAGAGGGTGCTCATTCCTATATGGAGCATCTGTATGATAACTCACCGCTGAATCGGAAGGTGGGTTCTTACAATGCCGGAACGGTTTTCCGTACAGAAGACAGGAAACAAACGGTCACTTATGATACAAACGCAGAAAACGAGGTGGCGTATTTCACCGTCACGGCGCAAGGGCTGTCGTTTTCGGGCTTTCATCCTCCTCATACGCTGTTCAAGACCACGGAAACGAACGAGGACGGTATCGCAGTAGCGATATACAAAGATTATATGGAGCAGACCATCCTCGAACGTACTGTCGGTATGTCCGATAGTACTACGACGTACGATACCTATTACGTCTATGACGATCGGGGCAACCTCTGTTATGTGTTACCGCCCGAACTGAGCAAGACGATCGAAGGGCGAAGTCCCGGAACGTTGCCGGATACGGCAATCGCTGAACTGGCCTATGTCTATAAATACGACGGTCGCAAGCGGTGTATCGAAAAACGTATGCCCGGCACAGATCCGGTCTATATGATCTACGATAACAATGACAGACTGGTGATGAGCCAGAACGGGAATATGCGCAAACAAAATCAATGGGTTTACACCGAATACGACCGGTTGGATCGTCCCACCCGCCAGAGTATACTCGCGAGTGCAGAGGCCGTCGCACCGTCGACGCTTCAACAAGATTATGACAAGTCTTGGGAAAATTCGTACACTCCGCTGAACTCCGGTTTTACGGAAACCGCCATGCTGTCGGTGACAGTATACGATGCCTATGTCTACGAGGACGAAATGGAAATCATTCCGATGAACCGCGTCCCCGTCGGAACGAATATCCGGGGCTGGACATTCAGAATAACACGTATGGACATGCAGCCGGAATCGCCCGTCGACGTAATTTACAGTATGGACATTAATGGAAAAGAGTGGATGGTCATAACTCATTATGACGGTGATAACGTGGGGGTAAACTGTAATTCGAGGATCGATGCGACAGCAGAATCTTTGGGCCTATTATGCGACGGCGGTTGGTCGTTACCCGATGACGAATATACATTCACCATCAAGGACGATCAGGACTATATCGTGACGAAGAACGAGCTTCCCGAGGGGAATGATCAAGAATGGGGCTTCGAACGAGTCGTAAGAATCCGCCCGCGTTGAAAACATCCCGATCGTACCCCATATTAACCTAACAACGATTACAATCATGAAAAATAAAATATTGACCTGGTTGGCTCTGTCTGTAATTTTCTGTCTGTCGAGTTTCGAAACGAAGGCTCAGAGTGTATATATTCAGGATATCATTGAATATATCGATAAAAACGGACAAGAATTCGATGCTCTGATTGGCGTTCGAGGGATTCGCTATACAGAGAGCCTGAATCTCCCGAAAGTGACGGTACTCGAAGGCGATTACATCGTGATGAAGGCAACGAGTTGCACGTATGTAGGATCCGTAGAAAGGGGACATCTCTACAAGCTGCATCTTGAAATCGCTCCGGCCATGGACTTCGGGGAGAGACTGAGGAGTCATATTGAGTTTACCTTTGATTTGGAATATGACAGATGGTGTTCTGTGGACTTTTGGACGGTACAGCCCGGATTGAGCATAGGTGAGATCACTCCTTCCGAACAAGATATCGCCTACCGACAGTCTCCTCAAATCCTGACCTATTCATCGGATGACCGCCCATCTATTCAATCCGTCCAATGGCAGCAAAAGGACGTCTATACCAGTGACTGGATAAATATTTCCGGAGCAAACAGCTACACCTATTCTCCCAGACCGCTGTCCCAAACGACGGAATTTCGCGTTGTCGCGAGAAGCAAAGGCGCCGATATCGAGCATACGGAGCCTGCAATCGTTCGCGTGAGCCCCCAGTTGGTCGGCGGGACCGTATCGGGAGACCAGACGATCTTTCCCGACGGCATCCCGTTGCCCTTCACCAATTCAACAGCGGCTTTCGGGGGCAGTTCGGACATCACCTATCAGTGGCAAGCTAAAACCGAGCAGGGGAATTGGACGGATGTTCCGAATGCAAAGGGGTTGAGTTATGATCCGCCGGCATTGACGACTACGACCAAATTCCGTCGCAAGGCCGTCTCCGGCGAGGAAGCCGCATACTCGAACGTGGTTACCGTATCGGTCAGAGAGCCGATCGCGGAGTACCTTTCGTTCCGACCGATCGCAGGCGTCGTCTCCGAGGAGGATCGGGATATGCGTACCGCGGGGTTAAAAACATACGAAAAGATCGGAATATTGGGGGCCGATACAGACGTCGGGAAATTCATCGAGCGGGCTTTCTATTACGATTATCGGGGGCGAATCATCCAAATCGTAGAGACGAATCATCTGGGAGGTCTCAGCTATTACAGTACCGAATATGATTTTGTCGGAAATATTTTGAAAAGCCATGAACTGCATACATCGGACATGCAATCGGCTTCGCCGGCCAACACTGCCGATCGCAGCGGCAGCCATCGGAAACTCACGGAGTTCACCTACGACCACCGGGGGCGGTTATTGACCGAAAAAACAACCCTCGACGACAACGAGCCGGTAACTGTATCCTATGCATACGACCCGTTGGGAGAACTCCGCAGCAAGAGGATGGGAGCCGATCTGCTCGTCGAGACCTACGAATACAATTTGCAAGGATGGCGCACGAACCATACCGTCAGCGCCGGAGCCGACACACTGTTCGAAACGAAGTTGCACTATTACGAACCGCGATTCGAAGGTACGACGCCGACCTATACCGGCAATATCTCCGAATGGGAGTGGCAGCACGGCACCGATGCCGAAACAAATGCATACGCTTTTGCCTATGATCGGGCGGCCCGGCTGGTCGAGACGAAGCAATATATCGACGGAGTGGCCTCCGACGGCTTCGTCGAAAAGGGAATAACCTACGATTCCAACGGCAATATCCAGACGCTGAGCCGTACTGCCGCCGGTTCCGAGACGGAAAATTACCGGTATACCTATGCGGGCAATCGCATGACGCAACTGCATGACAGTACGACGGGCGCAAGCCATTCGTTTGCCTACGATGCCAACGGAAACATGATTCGTGACGGTGCGAACAATCTCGACATGACCTACAACAGTTCGAACCTGCTAAAAAATGTCGAACAGGGCGGTGCGATTCTGGCAAAATATTCGTATCTTGCAGATGGACGGAAACTCACGGCGACGGAGTCCGCCGGCAACGGGTTGTGTTATCTGGGTTCTTTGGTATATCGCACGCAAAACGGAACGTTCGACCTGGAAAGTGCCTCTTTCGGCGGAGGACGGCTCGTAGTCTCGTCGGAGGGTCTGGAAACGCGCTATTTTCTGACGGATCATCTGGGCAGCGTGCGGCAGGTTGTCGCCGCCGACGGTTCGGTGATCGAACAGAACGATTACTATCCGTTCGGCAAACGATGGGTTGCGGTTGCGGCTCCGATTTCCGACAACCGTCATCGGTTCAGCGGCAAGGAGGAGCAGGCATTTCTGAGTCTTCCCTATGTCGATTTCGGGGCGCGCATGTACAATCCCGATTGGGGTCGATGGTTCACGCAGGATCCGCTGCTGGAGAAATACTATCCGATCGGACAATACTGTTACTGTGCGGGGAATCCGGTTAGTTTTTTAGACTTGGATGGTCGAAAATTATATTTCGCTCCTGGAGTGTCAGAATCTTTCAAGCAAAAGTTTGCGGAAACAATTCAATATATGAACTTATGCGGCACGGCAGGAGATATTGCCAAGCTACAAAGTTCAAATAATATATATTATATTGATGAAGCAACAAGTATCGAAGGAACACAGTTTGACCCCAACACCGGTACGATTAGTTGGGATCCCAATCATTTAGTAGAAACAACAGATGGGAAACTATTATCTCCTGCAACAGTATTAGCTCATGAAGCGGACCATGCCCAGAAATATGACAGTACGATACAAAGCAATGACAATGAAGTAAAGCAACAATATAATGAATCTGTCAAGAGCCACTCGGATGAACAATATTCAAAAGGAGAAGAACGACGGGTAATTACAGGTACGGAGCAAGAAGCAGCTCGTAAACATGGCGATATCAATAAGCAGCAAACAACGAGAACTAATTCAAATGGGAAACAGGCTAATGTGAATATCACTAATATGAAACCGAAAGAGATATCAAGATACATCTACGAAACAAACAATCAATATTATGATTAAATTCATTGAATTATGAAAAAATATATTATCACCTTGATACCCTTCTTGACCTGCATATATGTCTGGTGCCAATCGAATCCCCATAAGTCTTGCCATCCAATAATCGACAGTGCGATTATATATTACTCAGATGAGGCTCCATGGGGTATATTGAGAATTGCGACAGTAGAAATGCATGATTTTCTGAGTGATACTACGAATAGAGGGGAAATAATAATAAAGAATAGAGATACATTACAGTTTATTCGCAATAGGATTACGCATGCTAATGCTATTGCTTCCAGGCTTAATATCGACACTTGGATCGTAGCACTACTCTATTCTCATTCTTCTGATACGATTGATACTCTTGCATTAAATGGATATGACTATTTGCAATATAATAGGACAATATTCCGGGATAGCATTTTAGCTTATTATTTAATCGATCTTATTCGATCGAGAAGTCCTGTTTGGGATGAACGAGCGAAAAATTTTTATTATGATGGGAAATACAACCCTCTTCCAAAATCATTTTGGAACACTGTTCCAGACGGACGATAACGGATTATATATTTTGTAAATGAGATTCTCTTAAATGATCCCTGATAATGGCAGACAATATTGTCTGCCATTTTGCATAGTTTTGAAATATTGTATAATTTAGTTAACTTGCCTACGATTCATATTGACGGGGATAGGGGTTGTATTATATCTCACTTTCCGACGGTACAAAGATCGAGGTGCGCGGACACGACGACAACGAATCCACTCGTTATGCAGGTTCTTTGGTACATAATGACGGGACATTCGAAAGTACGGGCTTCGGTAGCAGGCGCATAGTGGCCACGTCGGGCGGAATGGAAACGCGCTATTTCCTGACGGATCATCTGGGCAGCGTGCGGCAGATTGTCGCCGCCGACGGTTCGGTGATCGAACAGAACGATTACTATCCCTTCGGCAAGGAGTGGGCACAACCCGACATGCCGACATCGGATAATCGTTACACCTTCTCCGGTAAGGAAAAACGACATCTACGATTCCAAAAGATCGATTATACCGATTTCGGAGCACGGTTTTATGATGCCGAAGGAGTCCATTTCCTGCAACAAGACCCATTGCTTGTGAAATATTTCCGTATAGGACAATACAACTTTGCGCGGGAAATCTGACAAGTAGAATTGATCCGGACGGAAAAGATTGGGTGAGAGGCATTGATGGTAATAATTATTTATGGATGGGAACTCATAAGGGAATGCTTTTTCGATTTCATATCGAACGACAAGCAAATCGTTATGCAAAAAGTTATTTTGGCGCAGATGTATGGAATAAAATAATGAAAGATAGCAAAAAAGAACCAGAATATCCATCCGACGGTGGTATTCCTTTTAATGAATAATTCACCAAAATCATATGAAAAAAATAGTTCTTATATGTTGTTTCTTCATGTCTTGTCTGCCGACAGACAAGGCTTGGAAACAGGACTTTTACAATAACACAGATTGTGACATTTACATGCTTATCAATCAACATCAAGAAAATGGTGTAATTTATCCTTATTATGGAGAATTACCTTTATCAATTGATCATGTTGACTGTAATTTACAAAGCAGCTCATGGGCTCCCGGTAGGATTTATTATATTTTACCATACGGCACAAAAATCAATCGCGGCGACTGTATTCATGTTTATGCTTTTCATGCCGACACCCTGAAAAAATATACATGGGAAGAAATTCGAACCGGCAAAAAATACTGGTTTCGAGAAACGGTATGTCAAAGTACTGACATTCAATTTCCTGATGGATTTAAGTATATGGAAGAGTCTGATGCAGAGAATCCATGACCTATAAATAATTTGAAAAGGCCAACCTCCTGGTTGGCTTTTTTATATTTTCAATCGGAATGTGTATTAATCAACACAAGGTACGAAACAAAACGGACGTTGTCGGTTTTAGAAACTGAATGAAACGGTTTGTTCTTATGAATACTACGGATGGTTCGATACGCACGGCTGCACGCTCGGCGTATCGGACCGTCTGCTGCGGAACGTCCAGCGTACGACGGGGCTTTTCACCTCCTCGTACCTGACCAAACTCTTCGCTGCGGGATTTCTGGCTCTGAGCTGCCGGGGTACGCGCAGCGTGCGCTCCGAGCGCATCACGCGCCGGCAGATTCTTCTCGCAGCTGCGGCGGGCCTGCGGCTTTTCTTCTTCGGGGATCCGCTGCGGCACCTGCCGCCGCAGTGGGCGGCACCGCTCTATGTCGCAGCTACAAGCATAGGCTTCCTCTCGCTGTTTCTGGCGGGTCTATGGCTCGGACGTCTGGTCAAGGAGCGGCTGCGCGAGGATCCGTTCAACGACGAAAACGAAAGTTTCATGCAGGAAACACGCTTGATCGAGAACGAATACTCAGCAAAGATACCCCTCTCGCGCATGATCTCCCCGCAGCTCTACTGGGCAATGACGGGCAACGACTTTACGCTGGACATCAACAACTCCGAAGACCCGAAGATCCTGTGCGTGGGCAACAATCCCGACCGGCAGAACATCTACTCAGCAGTGCTGGGTCTCTATAATTCGCACATCACGCGGCTCATCAACAAGTAGGGAAAACCCAAGTCGTCGATCATCATCGACGAGCTGCCCACGATCTATTTCCGGGGGTTGGACAACCTGATCGCCACGGCCCGCTCGAACAAGGTGGCCGTATGCCTGAGCTTTCAGGACTTCTCGCAGCTCAACAGCCTGATTCCCGCCTCGAAGATCTCCAACCTCTCGCAAGGCATGTTCGTGGGTGCCGTGGCGGACAACTTCGACGAACGCATCGAACAGCAAATCTTCCATGCCGAGATCGTCATCGACAGGGAGAAGCTCGCAGGGGAGACGACGTCGTACGTTCCGATCCCGGAAATATCCTCGTTCCGCGATGCCGACGGCGTGGATCGTATGGAGGAGATCATCCGACGCAATTATACGCAGATCAAGGAGGACGTCATGCAGATCATAAAACGGGAACTCAGACGCATCGCCGAAGACCCTGCGCTGCGGCATCTGTTGGCGAAGAAGTAGGCGGATCGACAAGTCCGCCTATTTCCGTTTATCACGGCCTGCCGTCCGTGCTGAAAAGCGGAAATGAAGAGTGCGATTTTACGCTTTGGACGGTCTGTAAGGAAAAT
>OGCQ01001143.1_pt1 | contig 35286 bp, 38 predicted proteins | sample 1570161 | NCBI WGS metagenome assembly OGCQ01 (sample SAMEA4384402, study PRJEB24528) | human gut metagenome | reverse complement strand
AACAAATGATGGACTACATCTTCGATGATAAATAATTAGTCAATAATAAGAAAGGAATTATTAAACCGAAAGGAATATTTGCAATTACCATGAAATAATTAATTAAATGGGAGAGTAGATAGATTTGTGTAAAAAACAAATCTATCTACTCTTTTTTTGTATGATTAGTTGGTAGATTTGGAATAATATACTATATAAATTTTAGGAGGATTTTCTATGGCAAGAAAAAATGATATCAATTTTGATTACAATTCAGAGATAAAAAAGTGTAAAACAATCGATGACGTTCTTGGAAAGAACGGATTAGTTCAAAGGTTAGTTAAGGATGTACTAGAAAATATACTTGAAGCAGAAATGGATGAACATCTTGGTAGAGATAAATACCAACGTCAAAGCAATATTGATCCTGGCGAAAGAAATTATAGAAATGGATATAGCCAAAAAAATCTAAGAAGTTCATTTGGAGATGTTGATCTCGATATACCAAGGGATAGAAAGTCTGAATTTGAACCTCAAATAGTAAAGAAATATGAAACTGTTTGTAATGAATTAGATAAAAAAATAATTTCTCTTTATGCTAAAGGTATGACTACTAGCGACATTCAGGCTGAAATAGAAGATTTATATGGAATAACAATCTCACCATCAATGGTTTCTAAAATAACAGATAAAGTAATAGCTACCGCTACCGAATGGCAAAATAGAATGTTAGATAAAATATATCCAATAGTTTACTTAGATGCTATGTACTTTAAGGTTAGAAGCAACGGAAAAATAGTTAATAAAGCTGTATATATTTGTTTAGGATATACGATGGAAGGATATAAAGATATTCTTGGACTATGGGTTGATGAAGCCGAAGGAGCTAAGTTTTGGCTAGGTATTTGCAATGACTTAAAAAATAGAGGTGTAAAAGAAATCTTAATTGCTTGTATGGACGGACTTAAAGGGCTACCACAAGCTATTCAGACCGTATTTCCATCAGCTAATATACAAACATGTATTGTTCATCAAATAAGAAATTCTATAAAATACATAGCTTCAAAAGATAAAAAATCATTTATGAAAGATTTAAAAGAAGTTTATAAAGCTCCTACTGAAGAACTTGCGTTAGCGCAGCTAGACAAACTAAAAGAAACTTGGGGAAATAGTTATGGAATGGTTATAGATTCATGGTATAACAACTGGAATAACTTATCTACTTTCTTTGATTTCTCACCTAGAATAAGAAAAATGATCTATACAACTAATGCACTTGAAGGATTCAATAGACAGGTACGTAAGTATACTAAATCTAGAACTATATTTCCTACAGATGAATCTCTAAACAAGTGCGTATATCTAGCGACTATGGAAATCATGGAAAAATGGACTCAACCAGTTCCAAACTGGGGTGCTACGTTAGCGGAGCTAACATTATTCTTTACTGAAGAATTAAAAGATGAATTAGCATAATAGCTTGTACTTTTTATAAATTTTATGCATATTATCTAACTTTTGTTAAATAATATAAAAGAACAGAAAAACACATTATTAGTATTTCTAGATAATAAAAAAATATTACTGGAAATCAAAATTTCCAGTAATATTTGATTTATAAGAAACTATATTACACAAAATTATCTACAGTCTCGATGCTAAGGTATGACTCCTATATTCAAGTGGAGCCATGCCTTTTAGCTTTTTTTGTATTCTTTTTGTATTATAAAATTCTATATATTCATCTATAGCTTTTTCAAGCTGTTCGTAAGTATGAAACTTTTCTAAATAATACATTTCAGATTTTAATATTCCCCAAAAACCTTCCATAGGTCCATTATCAATACATCGCCCAACTCTAGACATACTTTGTTTGGCATTAATAGCATCTAGCTTAAGTTTAAAGCTCTTACTTGTATATTGAAACCCGCGATCACTATGAAATAGTGGCGTTGCCGTCGGATTAGTTATAACAGCTTTATCTAGTGTATCAAAAACTAATTTATTATTATTAGAAGTACCTAATACATAAGAAACGATGCTATTGTCTCCAAGATCTAAAATTGCACTTAGATAAGCTTTTGTTCCGTTAGTTAATTTAAATTCTGTAACATCAGTTAACCATTTTTCATTAATATTTTCAGTTATAAAGTTTCTGTTTAATAAATTTTCAGCAGTTATTTGAGGGGTACTATGAACATATCTCTTTCTCTTCTTACGAATTACAGCAGACATATTCATAGATTTCATTAATCTATAAATACGTTTATGATTGTAATTAGAACCTAGAGTTTTATTTAAATTTAAAGTTATTCTTCTATAGCCATAAATACCTTTTACCTCAGAATATATCTTAATAATTTCATTCGAAATTTCTTTATTTTCTTTATCTCTTTGAGTTTCTTTTCTATTTAACCATTTATAATATGAAGATCTACTAATCCTTGCACATTTGCATAATTCAGATATCGAATATCCAGACTGGTTAAGCTCCATAATTGCTATATATTTATCTACCTCCTTTCGATTTCGTCTAACTTTTTTAAGAAATCATTCTCCATTTTTAAACGTCTATTTTCAGCTTCTAAAAGCTTTAATTGTGCAGCAATTTTCTCAGATTCGCTTAAGTCTTCAATTTTTTTACGTTTACCGCGTCTGTCGACTAGCGCTTCATATCCACTTCGATTATATTTATTAATCCAAGTATAAATTTGCTGATAAGAAACCTTATATTTATTTGCAGTTAAATTATAGTCGTTAGCGTTAGCAATACAAAATGCAACTATTTCTATTCTTTCTTCATATGTAGTTTTTCTTCCGTTAGTCATAATATGATCTCCTTTGTTATTATGAGATTTACATGTTTTATGACATTTATTATACTTATTTATCCATTGTGTGAGAATACCTGTACAGGAAAGATTATATTTTAAAGATATATCTGCTAATGAACCTTTTCCATTAATATAATCTTTAACTGCACTAAGCTTGAGTTCAGAACTATAATGAGTATTTTTCTTAATGGTTTTTAATCCTTCCGGGCCGAAGGCTTTATATTTACGTATCCATCCCTGAATACTACTTGGATGTAATCCTAATTCTCTGGCTATAGCTATTTGAGATATATTTCCATTTAAATACTCTTCTATAAATTTAAATTTAATTTCATATGATATCTTAGCTTTTCTTCCCATAAAAATTGCTCCCTCTATAGTAATGACAGTTTTATTATTTTAACTGTCTACTATAAAGGGAGCATATCATTCTTTATAAAGCGACAAAATAAGAGCACTAAATACAAAAAAATTCATATTATATTAATAAAACATAAAGTAAAGGAGATAGCCCACATGAAGAAAAAAATATGTATAGATAGGATTGGGATATATAGGGCTTCCTACAGCAACTATGTTTTCCTGTTATGGCCATAAAGTAATAGGAGTAGATGTAAATGAAAAAGTAGTAAACAATATAAATAAAGGTAAAATAATTATTGAAGAACCTAATTTAGAAGAGCTTGTTGAGGATGTAGTTAAAAAAGGTAATTTGATAGCTAGTATATCACCTAAAGAAAGTGATGTATTTATAATATCAGTACCAACCCCAATAAAAGATGATAAAACTTCAGATATGAGCTATGTAATTTCAGCAACAAAATCCATCATAAAATACTTAAAAGAGGGAAATATAGTAGTTTTAGAATCCACATCACCTGTTGGAACAACAGAAGAAGTTGTAAAACCAATTATTGAAGAAAGTGGATTAAAAGTAGGAAGAGACATAATGCTTGGATATTGTCCAGAAAGAGTAATACCAGGAAAAATAATTTATTAGTTAAAAAATAACGATAGAGTTATTGGAGGAATAGATAAAAAATCAGCTGAAGAAATAAGAAAAATATATAAAACTATAGTAGATGGAAATATATATTTGACAGATTGTAAAACAGCAGAGTTATGCAAATTAATGGAAAATACTTATAGAGATGTAAATATAGCACTTTCAAATGAATTACTTTTAATATGCGATAAACTCAATATAAATGTATGGGAAGTTATAGAATATAGCAACAAACATCCTAGAGTAAACTTGCATACTCCAGGCCCTGGGGTTGGAGGACATTGTTTAGCTGTGGATCCGTGGTTTATCATAGAGAAAGAGCCAGAGCTTTCTAATATAATAAAATCATCTAGATTATTAAATGATAGCATGCCAGAATATGTATATAATAAGATAGATAAAATTTTACAAAAAGATAAAAGTAAAAAAATAACTATTTTAGGTATCACATATAAGGCTAATACAGATGATATGAGAGAAAGCCCTATTATAAAATTAATTGATAAATTATTAAAAAATAATTATAATGTGAAAGTATTTGATCCTTATATTAAAGATTTTCAAATAAATTGTCAGAGTATATTAGAAGCTTGTAAAGATAGTGATTTATTAATTTTAGGAGTAAATCATGATTATTTTAAAAATTTGCCATTGGATGAAATAAAAACAACAATGAAAGGCAATTTAATACTAGATACAAGAAATTTTTTAGACAAAGAAGAAGTAGAAAAATCAGGATTTATATATAAACTTCTAGGTTCTAATTAGGAAAAAGGCCAACTGCGTGTTGGTCTTTTTTAATTTAAAAAAATAATATTTTTTGTAAAAAGATGTAACAAGTAATACAAAAAAAGCATATTTTAAATTAAATAAGTCATAAGCTTATTAAATATCAAAAAAGGAGAAGATAATATGTCAGAAAATGCTAGTCTTTCAAGATTTTTTGGAGGTTTAAAATTTGGTTTTGGTGGAGGATTTATGTTATTACCATTAATAGTATTATTTTTACTATTTTGTCTAGGTGATGATTTATTAGAATTTTTATTCTGTGAAGATTCAGCTATAATTTGGATTGTTTTAATAGTAATGTTACTGTTCTTTGTTCAAGATGATTGCTGTTGCTAATTGAATATAAAACTAAAGAATAAAAAGCTATGAATTGCAAATTAAATTTTTAATTCATAGCTTTAAATATTTAATAAAGAATATGGTGAAATCTTTTAGGTATCAATCATATTATATATTAGAAGAGTTTTGCCAATTATCATCTTTAGGGCTTACATAACATAGGTGATCTCTTTCATGGTAAAGGGAGGTAATTACATGAATAGTAGTTTGACTAGAATGTTTGAGTGTTTAGGTGGAACGGGATGGTGGATAATAGTCCTATTTTTCTTATTTCTAGCATTTCAAGAATGTTGGGCTGATATTTGTATAACTGATTGGATTCCATTCCTTATTTTACTACTAATAGTTTGCTCTTGTGCTGATGTTGACGATGATAATGACTGCAACTATATGGAAAATAATATGAATTATAGTTGTAATTGCTAACTTACTAAGAGTAAAGGTAATCCCTGATTTTATAAGATGAGCTACTATATGAAAATATGATAATTTATAGTAGCTCATCAATATTTACCAAGGAGAAGAATTTAACAAAAATTATTATCACAAATAATAAAACTTGCATATTATATGTTAAGAGCGATAGCTCAACAAAATAAAAAATATATATCAACAGGAGGTATACAACAATGTTAGACAGATTATTTGGAGATGATGGATTCTTTGGAGCAGGAGCTTGGTGGATAATAGTATTATTCTTCTTATTCTTAGCATTTGGAGATAGCTGGGTAGATATAGATATAATGGCATGGATACCATTCTTAATATTATTATTAATAACTTGTTCTTGTGGTGGATTATTTGATGATGGATGCTGCTAAAAATAATTAGCTATCGTAAGAAGTGCTGGTTTTATACCAGTACTTTTTACTTATATTGTATAAATTTATATAATAAAATGAATAATTAAGTTAAAGAAGATTTTAAAAATAGAGATAAGTGTGTTTACATAATTATATAAGAATAGTATAATTAAGATTTAAATGGAAAATATCGAATTGAAAATAAATAGTATTACGTAAGGATGGTGTAAAGATGAAAAGTACGATAACTATAAAAGATGTAGCAAAAAAAGCAGGGGTATCTATATCTACAGTATCGAGAGTAATAAATGATTCAAAACCCGTAACAGATGAAGTAAAACAAAAAGTTTTAGATGTAATAAAGGAAACAGGATATATACCAAATCCATTAGCAAGAAGTTTAGTAACTAAAAGAAGTCAATTAATTGGAGTTATAGTACCGGAAGTTTCAGATTCTTTTGTAAATGAGGTATTAAATGGAATAGAAGAAGTAGCTAAGATGTATGATTATGAAATATTATTAGCAAATACTTATTCAGATAAAGAACAAGAATTAAAAAGTATAAACTTGCTTAGAGCAAAGCAAGTAGAAGGTATTGTTATGGTATGCTGGAAGGTAGAAGAAGATCATATAAACTATATTCAAAACTGTGGAATACCAGCAACATATATAAGTAAAACTGCAAGAGATTATGATATATATACTGTAAGTACAAGTAATAAAGAGGCAACGTATGATATGACTAAATATCTTATTGATAAAGGTCATGAAGAAATTGCATTTATAATGACAAGTAAAGATGACACTGTTTTAGAAAGAGAAAGACTTTCAGGATATGAACAAGCATTAAATGAAAGTAACATAAAATTAGACGAAAGTCTGATAAAGTATGGTGGTACTACATATGAAGCAGGTTATGAAAGTATGAAAGAACTATTAGAAGAAGGAATAGTGCCTCAAGCTGCATTTGTAACTGGAGATGAAGCAGCAATAGGAGCTATAAATGCAGCTTGTGATAAAGGATATAAGGTTCCTGAAGATATATCAGTTGCAGGGTTCAATGATGTAAAAATAGCTAAAATGTATAGACCTAAGTTAACAACAGTATATCAACCACTATACGATATGGGAGCTGTTGCAATAAGAATGGTTATAAAATTAATAAATAAAGAACAGTTAGAAAGTAAAAAAATAGAATTACCATATAAAATCATAGAAAGAGAAAGTGTAATACCTAGAAAATAAATAAAAAAGACAAACTATATAATTTTTATATAGACTTAGAATATGTACCTTATATGGTTTTAACAATTATTACAAGAATATGAATATATATAAAGATGAAATAATGCGATATAAGAGCATATTTTATTATATATACTGTAATAAAAAAGCTAGAGTATGTACTCTAGCTTTTTTTATTATTCACCTTTAGGAACTTTTTTTACCTTTTTAACAACTTTTTTTGTTTTCTTATGTGGATTTGTTTCATTGGAACTATCATTAGGTGCAGGTTGAACATGTTTTGTTGGCTTAGTTTTCTTAACTTTTTTTGTATTAGAAGAAGGTGCATTTGAATCATTTGATGGATTGTGCTTTTTAGATTTACTTTTCTTGTGTTCTATTTTATCTTTAACTTCGGCATCATATATTTTGTCCATAACAGCATCTAGTTTCTTTTTTTGCTCGTCGTTTAAAAAAGCCTTTAATTTAGAAACGACTTGTTCTTTTCCTTCAAGAGTTTTACCTATTTTAACAAGCTCATCCATTAATTCTCCTTCAGATTTGCCTTTATATCCATCTGCTATTTTTTCTATTTTGTCTTTGTCTATATTTTTTTCTTTAGCCATTTTTTCTAAAATTTCTGTATCTACTTTTTTCATAAATTTACCCCTTTCTTATAATATAAATTAAATTTTATTCATATTATTTATATATAGAAATAATTTTGAAGTGGTGAAAGATAATTTAATTAAATTTCTTATAGATAATGTATATGCACTTAGTTAAAAAAAAAGTAACACTAAGATTAAATAAAACATACTTATATATGAGGGAGAAGATAATTTAAGGGGTGACTATGCTTGAATAATCTACTATTGATAATAGGAATGATTGCATTGAGTAATGGAAATATATCTTTAGGTAATTTACCTTTATTTGATAATAAAAAAAATTCTAAAGGAGAAAATATCGAGAATAAACGGTCTAGGGAACGAAAAACAAGAGATAATATAAGAAAAAAAGTAAAGAAAAAAATTTCAAATAATAATGGAAGTGATTTGTTTAAATTTAATATGAATGATATAAATAGGGGTATGAAAATGATGGATTTAAGCGATGAAGATTTAGAACGAGGTATGGAAATAATAACAAGGACTAAAAAATATATGTCACCAGAAGAAAGAAAAATATTAATAAAAGTTGAAAGTTTATTAGATTTAGTAAAGGGGATAAAAAAACTTAGCAGTATTGATTTTGATGACTATGAAGAAACAAACTTTTTTAGAAGTATGGATGAAGAAGATAAAAAAAATATGATGATAAAAGAAATTTTAGAAGTATTTCCAGAAAAGAGAAGAGAATCTCTTGATAAGGCTATTGATCTGAAGAAGAAAATAGATTTATTTGCAGAACTATTTTTACCAGATGATTTCGGAGATGGTGGATTTAGTTTAAGTTCATTAGTTAATATAAATAATTTAGGAAGTATGAATAATCTTAAGTTACTAGGAAGTCTATTAAGAACAGATGATGATAAAAAATATGAAGAATATGATTATGATGATGAAGAGTATGAAGAGTATGACGATGAAGAATATGAAGAATACGATGAAGAATATGACGATTATGAAGATGAATATGAAGAAGATGATGAATAAAACGACAGCTATTGTAAATACATAGATAAAGAGAGTGAAAAAAATGGGAAAAAATAATAAAATTGCATTAATTGTCATACAAAACTACTTTAAAAATATTGTTTTTTATTATATAATAAGAATATAAAATCCTGAAGCATTCGATACGGCTTATTTAAATTCAACCGACAAATGTTGAACGGGAGACTGTGTCTACTAAAATATAACATGCCTGTATTTATATAGGAAGTTAAAGGTTAGTAGTAGGTCACCCACCTGGGAGTATCTCGGGTATGAATTTATTGAGCCACCGGTGTTTTGGGATTTTTTTAGTGTTGCAAATATTGCAACACTAATTATTTAAAATCCTATTATAGTTATATCATCATTAACAGTAAAGATGGATGTTAAATTATATGATAAGTCACCAGAGTAGTTTGATAAAAACCTAGCTCTACAAAAATCCTCATCTATACTAGTTTCATCTATTTCATGTTCACTCCATGTTTTTCCTAAATCATTTGATATAGATGTATAAAGTTTGTTATAATTTACCCACATCAAGTAAATAGTTGATTTTTGCTTAACTAGACTAGGATATATACAAGTGGATGGTCCAGATACATAAATAGAAGTACCTATATCTAACTTATTTTCATTTAGGTAGCCATTCATATACTTTACAGCATATCCATTATCTATACACTCACAGAATGTTAAATGATAAAAGTTCATACTATCTTTTAAAACAGATAAATATAATTTGTTTTTATTAGAGTTAGTAATTTGACAAGGATTAGACCATGATAAAGTGCTAGAGTTAAATCTAGAAAAGAATACTTCTTCACAACCGTTTACCAGATTGAAATAAAATACTATAGGAGAGTTTTGAATCCATAAAACTGTAAAATTATCTAATACTATATGATTAATAAAGTCGATTTTATTTTCTATCCAAACACCATTATTATAATAATGGTGGAATAAAGCACAAGTATTTGTTGAATTATTGTTATAAACATAGTAAAGAATATGTATAGAATTATTTATTACGTTTATATACGGAAATATAATATCAAATTTTTTAGAGTCATAAGTCAAAATATCTTTTTTAGAGATAATAGAAGACCCTCTAGGAATATGAATCATCTTTAGACCATCATTTTTATATATACCATATATATCATTATTATTTAGACAAAAGGAACAATTTGTAAAGTCCATTCCATTTAGCTTATCAAAGCTATTACTTGAAATTAAATTATTATCTTTATCATAATGATCGATCTTTATAATATTGTCGATGTAGAATTTGAAAATTTCTTTATCAGATCTCCTTATAATTGTAGAACACTTATTAATGAAACTCATAAAAGTCCTCCTTATAAAAGTTTTTATAATAAATATATATTGAAGATAAAAATTTTTATTCTAGTTATATCAGTAGACTACTTGTTTAAGTAACAAATATTAATTTATATGCATATTATTAAGTAGGCAACAAAAGCCACTTGGTTTTAGAATTCATTTAAGGGGAGGACAATGAAAAATGCAAGACCTTAAAAAAAATAAAAGAAGAATTAATCAATCAACTTTACAACATGAAGCTAAAGAAAGCTTAAATGAAGAACTACAAGAAGATATAGCTAGATCTTGTAAATCAAAAGGATGTAACTGTAATAAACATGATGATGAGTGTGAGCTTGAGTGCGATTGTGTATGCAAACCAAAACATAACCACAATCATAAACATGATGATGAGTGTGAACCTTGTGAAGTAGAATCTGATGAATGTGTAGATAATGTATGTGGTGAAGAATGCTGCAATCCTTTATCATCACCTAAATTTTCAACAGCAAATAGTGTACCACTTGCTATAGAAACAAATAGAGTATTTGATAGTATAAAATTCCAAGTATTTACAGATGCAGATGCTCCTAATGGAGAAGACTTATTCTTTGAATATGAAGTTGTATCAGTTAATGGTCCTATCCCAAGATCAGGTGTTGTAAATGTAAACATAGATAAAGTATGTATGAACTATACAGACGTAGTAATAAAACCTGGGACTACAACTTTAGAAGATCATGTAGTAAGACCTATAAAAGAAGTTGAAAAAGAACCTTATGAGCAAGAAAATCTTTGTCCAGAATTTGGAGATATAGATGGAGAATTCTGCAAAACTTCTTTTGAATATAATGTATGTGGAAATAAAAATAGAGAATGCTCTGATCAAGGAAAAGGCGAAAGATCAGCATATAAAGAAAAGGGATTAAAAGTTATAGTTAAAAATTTAGTCTTAGAATTAAGAGGAACATGTGGATGTACAGAAGTTACAGTGCTTGCATATCCAGCAAGAAGAACAAGCAATGGTGATTTAGAGTTAGTTAATAAAGTAGTATTTAATTTTAATACTTTAGCAGCACCTATGTGTGTACCAGCAAATGGAACATCATTTACACTAAGACAAAATTTCCAAACTGCATTAAATGTTGATTGTATAGGTAAAACATTATTAAAATTAGTAGATGAAAATTGTTGTGAATGCTACTATGATTTCTGTATTCCAAATGGAATAGACTTAATACTTTGTTTAGAAGAAACAGTTAGTATTTTAGTAAGTGAACAAATGGTAGTATTAGCATCTCCAAATGCAGTAGATCCAAGGGTAGTAGATACTTTTGCTAAGGTTTGTGACTTTACAAATAATACAGGAAATAACGATAATGATAATAATGGAAAGAGAAAAGGATGCAATTGTATCAGATAAATATATAGATAAAAGAGGCTATTTTATATAGCCTCTTTTTGATTGATTATAACTTATATTTTATGCTATAGCAGTACTCAAAGATATCGCTTTTTATATTAGATGAAATATTTTTTTCATTTAGGGATATTTGATTGCTACGAAGCAATGGGGTACTTGTTATCCATTTTCTAGATATATTATTAAATATTATAACATTATCACATATATTTCTAGATAAAATATCTATGGTTTTATATTGGAATATTATATTTGATAATTCATCTATATTTAATTTATATATAGATGAACTATCTTTAAAAACTTTATCAATTGTGTGTCTAAACATATTATAGTTTGAAATATTAAAATTTAGGTGTGAAATTTTATATAAATTATCATCTAAAGGATATTTTTCAACCACAAAAACATTAAAATAATCATTTAATATATAGAGCCTCATATCTTTAATATTTCTAACACTATTAAAGTACTTACGGATTATCTTTTTTTTCCATATACCTTCATTATTGAAAAAATGAATAACTCTACCAATACTATCAATAGCTAATATATGAATATTGTTATCCTTATCAATATTAGCTGAGTAAGCGTAAATATTGCTAGCTAATCTTTCTGCACTTTCGTTTATATTTTTTATATATAGGGAGTTTCTATCTGTATATATATAAAAAGGCTTAATATTAGTATTCATTTTAACCTCCTAATATTTGGGAATTTAAAAGCTCTATAAAGCACTATAGTATGTAATAAAGATGCTAATATTGCTGTTAAAGTTGTAGAATAGATGTATCCATTTATATTTATACTTGGTATAGGAAGAAGTATATATAAGCAAGCTAATTGAATTAGCATAGTAGATATTGTAATTAAGCTAGCTTGAACTTCCTTTCTAAGTGCATGAAGTATTCCAGATAAAGTTTGATTTAAAGAAGTAAATAAAGGTAATAAAAACATTGATTTTAAATATATACCAGCTGATTTATTCTTAAACACTAATAAACATAATTTATCTCCGAAGAAATAAAAAATAATTGAACATAATCCGCCAACAAACAAAGTTAACAATATGGCATAAGTAGTTTTTAACTTTATAGTTTTATAATTTTTTAAAGTGACTTCTTGTGAAATACTAGGAATTAGATTAACAACTAAAGCCGATCCTAGTGTAAATGGTAGATATATAAAAGGCATAACCATTCCACTTATTACTCCGTATATACTTAAAGATTTATAATAACTAAGTCCAGATAATGCTAATCTTGATGGCACTATCATAGAGCTGATAGAATTAATAAATATGTTTGACATACGATTACAAGTTATTGGAACTGACATTTTTAATGTTTCTATAGATGAGTTATAGAAATCTTTAATACTTATTGTATATCTATTAGATAGATTTGAATTTTTATATAAACAACAAGTTATAAAGAATATGTTAGCAACTTCACCTATTGATATTCCTAATAAAGCTATATAGCAATTCAAATAATCTTTCTTTATGCAATTAATGATGATATATACAAATAAGATTCTAACTAGTTGTTCTATAACTTGACCGATAGCAGGAACTGTAGCATCTTTTAAACCATAGTAATATCCTCTTAGTACATTAGAGATGGTTATTACTACTACAGCTGGACATATTCCTAAAACTAGTAAATACAAATTAATATCTTTTAAAAGCTTAATAGATAAATACTTAGCATTAAAAGAAATAATTAAAGAAATAATTAAAGCGATAAAGAAGGCTACATACAATGTTGATATAAATAACACATTTTTACTATGTTTATCTTTAGTAGCATTTTTGCTAGCTACAAGACAACTTAATGTAGTGGGGATACCGGTGGTAGTTAATGCAATAGACACCATTAGAAAGTTAAATAATACGTGATAAATACCCAACCCAGATTCACCAATTACTCTAGAAAGAAATATTTTATATATAAATCCAAGAATCCTGACTATAAAGTTAGATACAAATAATACAATGGTAGATAATATGAGATTAGGAACTCTCAATAAATCACCCCCTTATGTTTAAATATATTCATAAGGGGGTGAAAAAATAATTATATCTTTATAAATTGTGGATTCATTTTATCAAATGAACAGACATATTTAAATCCAATGCTTTGTAGATAAGAATAAATATAATCAAAATTATACGCTATTTGAGCAGGATTATGGGAATCAGAACCAGTAGTTATAATTTCACCACCTAGATCTTTATACATATTTAATATATGTCTAGAAGGTGTTAAATCAGGTAAATTGTATCTATAACAAGACGTATTAACTTCTATTCCTTTACCATCATATATAGCTTGCTTTAATATTGCTTCGATTATATCATCAAATGGTTTATCATCGAGTACTTTACCATAGTTACCATATCGTTTTACTAAGTCTAAATGCCCTAATACAGAATAATTTTTATAAACCTTTATAATATCATATAATTCTTTATAATAATATTCATATGCTTCATGTTGAGTTTTATCTAAAAAGAAATTTCCAAAGTATAACTCTGAACGGTTTATAGCATGTTGAGAGCATATTACAAAATCAAAAGGATATTTATTTATATCATTATTACATTTATCAATTATTTGTTTTTGTAATCCTATCTCAATTCCTTTTTTTATAGAAATATTATCTTTATATTTATTTTGAAGAGACTGTATTTTATCGAAGTATTTATTATAATCTATTCCAAAGCTATCATCTGAATCAAGGTCGTAATCAACATGATCTGTAAAGCAAATTTCTTTAAGACCAAGATCTATAGATCTTTTTATCATATCTTCCATATCTGCCTTACTATCATTAGAAAAGTTAGAATGCATGTGGTAATCATAAAACATAAATATTTCCCCTTTTTATAGAAATTTTGGTATTATATATACATACTACATATTAACAAATATAAATATAACCATCAATAAATTAATGTATACGTAAGTGGTGATAAAGTGGAAAGATATAATATAAAGTTTAATGATAATACTAAAAAATACCTGCAAATATATAATCATATAAAAGATATGATATTAAAAAAAGAGCTTAAAGCTCATGAAAAACTACAGCCTATAAGAAAATTATCTGAATTTATTGGAGTAAACAATACTACTGTAGTAAAGGCATATGAACTTTTAGAAAATGAAGGATATATATATAAGGTTATTGGTAGTGGAACATTTGTATCATCAAGAAATAAAAATGAGGATATTAAAATTGAAAAAGATGGAATAATACATTTTGATAATGGAAATCCTGCAACTGATATTTTTCCAATACAAGATTTTAAAAATGCTATAAATATAGCTTTAAATAAAGAAGATTCATCCATGTTTGAATATGAAGATGGTCTTGGATTTGAAAAACTAAGAGTCAAGATGGTAGAATATTTGAAGTCTAGCTCAATATATACAAATAAAGAAAATATACAAATAATATCAGGAGCACAGCAAGGTATTGATATAGTATGCAAAGGACTTATAAATTATTCTGATGTTGTGTTTATAGAAGAACCTACATATAATGGAGCGATACAAGTTTTTAAAAGTAGAGGTGCTAAAGTGGTATCTATTCCTATGCTAGATGATGGGATAGACATTGGTATACTTAAGTTAAAACTTGAAAAAATTAAACCTAGATTAATGTATATTATGCCCAATTTTCAAAACCCAACAGGAATATCGTATTCTACATATAAGAAGAAAAAATTGATAGAGTTAGCGCAAGAATATGATTTTTATATACTAGAAGATGATTTTATAAGTGATTTTAAATTTGAATCTAAAGATAATAGACCTCTTAGAAGTTATGATGATAAAAATAGAGTAATATATATAAAAAGTTTTTCTAAAATATTTATGCCAGGACTTAGGATGGGTATAGTTGAAATACCTAATGAATTATTAGAGGTTGTTTTAAGGGCAAAGCACTCATCGGATATATCTACTCCAGGTCTAATACAAAAATCTATGTACTATTATTTAGAAAACTTTAGCTTAGAAAAATATTTAAAAAGTGTAGAGGAAGTATATACTAAAAAATATTTATTTGCAAAAGAATTAATAAGTAATAAGTTATGCAATAAGTTAAAAATGAAATCTTTAGACGGAGGAATGAATTTCTTTCTAGAATTACCAAGAGGATATTCTTCTCATGAATTTGCTAGATATATGTTAAATAAAGGTGTGGCTGTATTGCCAGGAACTTATTTTTTTGATAATTTGATAGATGACAGATTTTTTAGAATAAATATAGCCAACCCTAGTATACAAGAAATAGAAAAGGGAATATCTATAATAAGTGATAATATAGATGATTTCTTAGAAAAATACAAATATAAACTAAATGATAAAAGTAATATATTATTTTACTAAATAACAAAAGAAAGGAGAATACTCAAATTAGTTTGGGTATAATTAATACATGTTTGATCAAAAGAAACTAGACAGAATAAACGAATTAGCAAAGAAAAATAAAGCAGAGGGTTTAAGTGCTGAGGAATTAGCAGAAAGAGAAGTTTTAAGAAAAGAGTACTTAGCACATTTTAGATCTCATTTTAAATCAAGATTAGAGAACATTAAAGTAGTTTCTCCAGAGGAATATGAACAAGAAATGAAGAATAAAAAGAATTAAAAATAAAATCAGGAGGGGTAAATAATATGAGATTAAAGTACGAAGCAAAAAATGCTTGGGAATTTGAAAGAGAAAATAATAAACTAGAAGATGTAATGAACTACTCAAAAGGATATATGCACTTTTTAGATGTTGGAAAAACAGAGAGAACATCAGCTAGAGAAATTGTAAGAATGGCTAAAGAAAATGGATATATATCAATAGATGAAGCTATGAACAATGGAAAGGTAAATCCAGTAGATAAAATTTATGCAGTTAATAAAGATAAAGCAGTTGCTTTATTTATAATGGGTAAAAATAAATTAGAAAATGGTATGAAAATAATAGGAGGACATATAGATTCTCCAAGAATAGATTTAAAACCACACCCACTATATCAAGAAGCAAATTTAGGATTTTTTAAGACACATTACTATGGTGGAATAAAAAAATATCAATGGTCTACAATACCACTTGCTATACATGGTTTAATAATATTAAACGATGGACAAAAAGTAGACATTTGTATTGGAGAAGATGAAAATGATCCAGTATTTTGTATAACTGATTTATTACCACACTTAGCACAGGATCAAATGCAAAAGAAGCTTGCAGATGGTATAACAGGAGAACAACTTAACCTACTAATTGGTAGTATACCATTAGAAGGTTCAGAAAAAGAGGCTATAGAGGAAAATATATTAAAAATACTAAATAGTAAATACGGAATTATAGAAGAAGATTTATTAAGTGCTGAAATAGAAATAGTACCAGCTGGAAAGGCTCGTGATTTAGGCCTTGATAGATCTATGGTATTAGCTTATGGACATGATGATAGAGTTTGTTCATATGGTGCAGTAAAGGCTTTAATAGATACTAAAGACCCTGAATATTGTGCTGTTGCTTTATGTGTAGATAAAGAAGAAGTTGGATCTCAAGGAAATACGGGAATGCATTCAAAGTTTTTTGAAAATACAGTAGCTGAACTTATAGAATTAGAAGGAAATTACTCTGAATTAAAAGTAAGAAGAGCTATGGCAAATTCGAAAGTATTATCTGCTGATGTTTCAGCAGGATATGATCCAAATTATTCTGAAGTATATGACAAAAGAAATTCTGCATATATGGGACATGGATTAGTTTTAAGTAAGTATACAGGTTCTAGAGGTAAAGGTGGTTGTAATGATGCTAATGCTGAATTTATGGCTGAAGTAAGAAGAATATTTAATCAAGGTAATGTAGTATGGCAAACTGCTGAACTTGGAAAAGTTGACCAAGGTGGTGGTGGAACAATAGCATATATATTAGCTAACTACGGTGCAGAGGTTATAGACTGTGGTATAGGAGTATTAAATATGCACTCACCTTATGAAATAGTTTCAAAGGTAGATATGTATGAAATGTATAAGGGATATAAAGCATTTTTTAATATAAATTTATAATATAAAAAGAGAAGTAGACTTTTTTAGTCTATTTCTCTTTTTATATCAAAATATTCACATAAGCTGCTTAAAAACTTATTTTCTAGAGGACTAAATGCCTTTTTCTTAGAATAAATAAAATAAAACTTTCTAGCAAAATTAATATTTTTTACTCTATAGAATTTTAATTTATTATTTTTTATATAGTCTTTAGCAGATTTGTATGATATAAAAGAAACACCAAGACCTATCTTAACCATCTCTTTTATGGTTTCATTAGATTCAACATAAGCAAGTATATTTAAATTATTAATATTAAAATTGTGTCCTTTTAGTATATTAAAAGTTAAATTTCTAGTTCCAGAACCTTCTTTTCTCATTATAAATTTAAGTTTATTTAGTTCATCTATATCTATATATCCATTATCATTATCTATATTTAAATCAATTGGAGCTATAAGAACTAATTCATCATTTATTAAATCAAAATATTTTATTTGAGGATTAGAAGTTTTTGAACCCACAAATCCAAAGCTTATTCTTCCATTTAAAATTTCAGATATAGCATATTGAGAGTCAAAATGACTTATACTAAACTTCACATCTGGATATTTACTAGAAAATGACTTAATAAAATCAGGAAGGATATAGGTTTCAGGTATTGAACTAGATGCAATATCGATCAAACCTTCTATTTTACCAGAATATTCTTTTATATCATATATAGCTTTTTTACAATTATTCAATATAGAAACTGCATTTTCTAAGAGTATTTCTCCGGACTTAGTTAATGTTATACATTTGTTATTTCTATTAAATAAAACTGCATCCAACTCTTTTTCTAAATTTTGTATATGAGCACTTACTGTAGGTTGTGTTAAAAATAGTTCTCGAGCAGCTTTTGAAAAACTTTTGTATTTAGCAACAGCTACAAAGGCTTCAAGTTGTTTAACATCCATTAGTAATACCTCCTTTAAATTATTTATATATATAATTAAATTTATAATTTCAGTTAATATTACATCTTATTACAAAAACATTACAAATAGTAAGTATGTATTTATAAGATTAAAAAAAATAGTATATAATCTATTATATAGTAATAAAATGAATTAAAGGTAAATTAAATTTTAAAATAATTAATAAGAAAGGGCAGATGATGAATATAAGAAAAGCATTAATGATTAGCTTTATTTCATTTGCTTTTTTAGTTACTGGATGTAGTAGTAAAGGTATAGATTCTGTACAACAAATAGCAGATGAAGCTACTTGTCAAAAAACTATGACTAAAGTACAAAATAATGTAAATGAAATAATTGGAAAAGATTATAAATATGTATTAGAGAATATGGGTCGTCCATACTGCACTACTTATTATATTGATATGGATAAAGTGAAAGATATAAGTAATATAGAAGAACTTAATAATATAGAAAATATTAGATTGATATATCCAAAAGAAACTAATGTGGACAAGTCAAAAAGTAGTGCTTTATATATACAACTTGATAATAATATAGTAAAGGATGTTCAAACTTATGAACTTTTATCTAAAGATGAAAAAGAAAATATTAAATCAAGTGTAGATATAGTGGTAGATAGATATAGCGAAAAAACTAATTTATTACCAGATAAATTTGAAAATATAAAATTAGATAAATATATAGGAGAAGATATAGAAATCTTTTTAAAAGACATAGAATATATCACAGCAAATTTTGAGATTTATGATAATAAAAGAGAAAAAAATATAAAAGTATATTTATTAAATAAAATAAATTCTTCAAATAATGAAATTATGTTAGTATATAACAATTCTAATAAGATAGAAAATATTAAGATAGTGGAAATAAGTGAAGGTTTAAATTTATTAAATGACTTTTCATTCTTTAAATAAATTTAAAATAATGTTTATAGTATTCTATTAATAGAAAATAATGTAATATTGAAAAAAGAATATGAATTAAAGCTTTGGATAAATTAATCTTAAGAAAGACTTAGAGGAGGATTAATTTTATCATGGATAATAATAAAAATAGACTTAAAGATAGACCTAAATCAAAAGCAGAGATGAGAAAAATGTACTTTGAACATGGTTCTGAGTTAGGAATAGAAAATGGTTTACACATAGGAGCTAAAGATAGTGGATCTAATAAAACAAAGACACAAAAGCTTTATCATAAAGTAAAAAAAGATGATTAATAGTAAAAAAAGAGATTATACTATTTCAAGTATAGTCTCTTTTTAATTATAATATTAATATACTTTAAGAAACTGATATAATTATAAATAATTAGTTTAAGATTTATATTAGTTAAATATAGTTCTTAAAAGGTAGGGAGTATAATGTTTAAAGAATTACTTATAAGTGGAGCTATTGTGCTACTTAGTGGATATAGATATTATATGCATAAATCAGAAGATATAGAGTGTGTAAGTTATGAAGTAAAAAGTAGAAAAATACCTAAAGTATTTGATAAATTTAAAATAGTTCAGATAAGTGATTTACACAATAGAAGTTTTGGAATAGACAATAGTATTTTATTAGAGAAAATAGATAAATTAAAGCCAGATATAGTATGTATAACTGGAGATTTGATTGATGGTGCAAATGAAGATTTTAGCATTGCACTAAAATTAATAGATGAGTTAAGTAGAAAATACCAAGTATATCATATAATTGGAAACCATGAACAAAAGGTAATGTTCAATAAATATAAAGAATTGTATAAGGAATATTTCAAACAACTAAATACCAAAAATATTATTAATTTAGAGAATGAAATGGTTAAAATAGAAAGAGATAGTAAATGTATAAACATATATGGTTTAGTGATTCCATATAAGTACTATCCATATCTATTTAATAGAAATTATAAAAATAAGAGCTTAGATTTTAATAAATATGATGTAGAAAAAAGATTAGGAAAAATAGATAATAGAGAATATAACATATTATTAGTACATACACCATTTTTCTTTGATGGATACTCAAAATGGGGGGCAGACTTAGTATTAGCAGGTCATGTACATGGAGGAATAATTAGGCTTCCAATTAAAGGAGGATTACTTTCTCCAAATAGAGAGTTCTTTCCTAAGTATGATTTAGGAGAGTATAATATGGGGAAATCTACTATGATATTAAGTAAGGGATTAGGTGGAACAAAAGTGTTACCTAGGGTGAACTGTAAACCAGAAATAGTTGAAATTACATTAAAAAGCAAATAAACACTATCTATAACAGATAGTGTTTATAGTGGTGCCGGATGTGGGACTCGAACCCACACTCTATAATTAGAAACGGATTTTGAGTCCGTCGCGTCTGCCATTCCACCAATCCGGCATATGCTATATAAATATTATAGCACTTTGATAAATTACTAGCAATATATATTAGTCTTAATATTCACAATATGTTATGGTAATATTAAATAATAGACATTGGTATATAATAGCTATAATTAAATTATATAAACAATAGGAGTGATAAATTTGAATAAAACATTAGTTATAATAGATGGAAATTCGATAATAAACAGGGCATTTTATGCTTTACCAGAAATGAGTAATAAAGAAGGATTAAAAACTAATGCTATATATGGCTTTACTAATATGCTTCTTAAAATAATAGATACATATAATCCTACACACATAAGTGTTGCTTTTGATAGAAAAGCTCCTACATTTAGGCATATAGAATTTAAGGAATATAAAGCAGGAAGAAAGAAAATGCCAGATGAATTAAGAGAGCAATTTGAACCGTTAAAAGATTTACTAGACAAATTTAATATACATAGGCTAGAAATTGATGGATATGAAGCTGATGATATAATAGGAACAGTTTCTAAAATAGCGGAAGATAATGGGTTTAAAGTATATATAGTTACAGGAGATAAAGATGCTATACAACTTGCATCTAATAAAACAACTACTTTAATAACTAAAAAGGGAGTTGGGGAAGTTGAAGAATATGATTATGATTCGGTTATTGAAAAATATGAAATGACGCCTACTCAATTTATAGATTTAAAAGGTCTTATGGGAGATAAATCAGATAATATACCTGGTGTTCCAGGAATAGGAGAAAAAACAGGTATAAAGCTTATAAAAGAGTTTTCTAGTATAGAAGGTATATTTGATAATATAGATAGTATAAAAGGAAGTACAAAGAAGAAGCTAGAAGAAAATAAAGAACTAGCAATAATGAGTAAAAAATTAGCAACTATTATAAGAGATGTTCCTGTAGAATTTAATTTAGAAGAACTGGAGTATGGAAATTATAATACAAAGGATATTTTAGATGTATTTAAATATTTAGGATTTACGAGCTTAATTCCAAGAATAGGAAGTTTAGATGAGAGCGAAGACATAGTTAATGAAGCTAATGTAGAAATATCCAAGTTAGAGGATATAGATGAATTTATAAATAAGGTAAAAGAAAATAATGAATTAATAATAAAGACAGTAACAAGAGAAGGTAACATATTAGATAAAAGGATAAAATATATATTTTTAAGTGTGGATGGTAAAAAAATATATTATGTAGAAGAAAATAGCATACATAAGTTAGAATACATATTTACAAGTAATGAAATAAAGAAATTAGGATATAATCTAAAAGATGATTACATAGCACTTAAACCATATGGTATAAAATTAGAAAATATATATTTTGATATAACTATTGCTGAGTATTTAATTGATTCAATGTCATCGACATCATATGAATGTAGTGCAATAGCAATGAAATATTTAACTAAAAAAGTAAAAACAAAGGAAGAATTATTAGGTAAAGGTGTAAAAGCTAAAAAATATCAAGATTTAAGCTTTGAAGAACTAAGTAGCCATATATCTCAGATAATTGACACTGTGAAAAGTGTTATGCCAATAATGGAAGAAAACTTAAAAGAAAGTAATATGGATGGACTACTATATCATGTAGAGATGCCTTTAGTTGAAGTATTAGCAGATATGGAGTATGAAGGAGTAAAAGTAGATAAGGAAAAACTAAATGAATTAGGTTCACAATTTAAAGAAATAATAAAAAAACTTGAAAGTGAAATATATGAAATATCAGGAGAAGAATTTAATATAAATTCTCCTAAACAATTAGGCGTAATATTATTTGAAAAACTAGGTCTACCAGTAATTAAAAAGACGAAGACTGGCTACTCAACTAATGCAGAAGTATTAGATAAATTAAAAGATCAAAGTCCAATAATTGATAAAATTATAGAGTATAGACAAATAGTAAAATTAAATTCGACTTATGTAGAAGGGTTATTATCTATAATAAATCCTATAGATGGAAGAATACATTCATCATTTAATCAAACGATAACTACAACAGGAAGAATTTCTTCAACAGAGCCTAATTTACAAAATATACCGGTTAAACTTGAAATGGGAAGAAATATAAGAAAAGTATTTATATCAGATAAAGGATGTAAGTTGGTAGATGCAGATTATTCTCAAGTTGAACTTAGAGTACTTGCTCATATGAGTCAAGATGAGACTATGATAGATGCATTTAAACATAATGAAGATATACATACAAAAACAGCATCTCAGGTATTTAATGTTAGTATGGATGAGGTAACTAGTAAACAAAGAAGCGATGCAAAGGCTGTAAACTTTGGAATAGTTTATGGTAAAAGTGACTTTGGATTATCGGAAGACTTAAATATACCAGTAAAGCAAGCAAAAGAGTATATAGAAAATTACTTTAATAAATATAATAAGATAAAGGAATTTATGGATAATATTATAGATGATGCTAGTAGTAATGGATATGTTACTACCATATTAAATAGAAGAAGATATATACCAGAGATAAAATCAAGCAATTTCATGTTAAGAAATGCAGGAAAAAGAGCAGCAATGAATGCACCTATACAAGGAAGTGCAGCTGATATAATAAAAATAGCTATGATAAATGTATATAAAAAATTAGAGGAAAATAATTTAAAATCTAAACTTATACTTCAAGTTCACGATGAACTTATAGTAGAGGCTGTAGATAGTGAAATAGATATAGTTAAAAAGATAGTTAAAGATGAGATGGAAAATGCAGTATGTTTAGATGTAAACTTAGATGTAGATTTAAACATAGGTGATTCTTGGTACGATACAAAGTAGGTGTTTTATGATTATATTAGGATTAACAGGAAGTATAGGATGCGGAAAAAGTAGCCTATCTAATATATTAAGAGATAACAATATAAATATAATAGATGCTGATATAATATCTAGAAAAATTTTTGAAGATGAAAAACTTTTAGCTTCAGTATTTGAACATTTTGGTGATAGTATAAAAAATGAAGATGGAAGTTTAAATAGAAAAGCTTTAGGCAATATCGTATTTAATGATGATAATAAACTTATAGAGTTAAATAACTTAACACATCCAAAAATTAAGGAAAAGATACTAAGTGAAATAGAAAAAGTTAAATTATTTAATAAAAATATAATAGTAATAGATGCAGCTTTATTAATAGAAGCTGGTTATTTAGAGATAGTTGATAAAGTGTTAGTTATAACTTGTAATGAGGATATTCAAATAAAAAGAATACAAAAAAGAGATAATTGCAGCAAAGAAGAAGCTTTAAGTAGGATAAGCTCTCAAATAAGTCAAGAAGATAAGGTAAAGTATGCAGATTATGTATTAGACAATTCTGGAGACTTAGAAGAACTTAAAGAGAAAACAAAAGAATTTTTATTATATATGAAGGAGAATTGGCGTGGCTAAGAAAAAAATATTTTTTGTTTTAGCTATTATTATAATACTATTTACTTCTTTACTTATAGAAAAGGATACGATTAATAAAATATTATATCCTAGAATGTATTCAGAATATGTTGAAATATATTCGAAGGAATTTGGTTTAGATGAAAATTTAGTATATAGTGTTATTAAAGTTGAAAGCAAGTTTAAAAAAGATGCTGTATCTCACAAAGGTGCCAAGGGACTTATGCAAATAAGTGATATAACAAGAGAATGGGCAAAAGAAGAAATGAATTTAGGAGATATAGATATATTTGATCCTAAGACTAATATAAAAATAGGTTGCTGGTATTTAAATAAATTATATAAAGAATTTGGGCGATTGGATTTAGTTATAGCAGCGTATAATGGAGGTTCTGGTAATGTTAATAAATGGCTAAGTGATTATAGCTATAGTAAAGATGGAAAATCACTAGATTTGATACCGTTTGAAGAGACTTCAATGTATGTAAAAAAAGTAACTAAGAATTATAAAATGTACAACAAGTTATATAGCAAGGAAGGTTAAATCAATGAATAAGATAAAATTTATGACGATTATTCTAGTTATGGTAGCTAGCTTAGTTGGATGCAGCATGGAGGAAGAAAGTGGAGAAGTTCTAGAGAATAAACCTAGTGCAATAACTTCTAAAACTATAAATTTAACTATGATGCAACCTGAAACTATAAATCCGATAACTAATAAAAATAAGTCAGTCGGTTATATAATGAACTTAATATATGATAGTTTATTTACTATAGACGAAAATTATGATACAGTTCCTCAGTTAGTAGAAGAATATAAAATAGAAAATGATGGTATGAGTATAAATATTAAGCTAAAAGATATTAAATGGCATGATGGAACTACATTAACTTCTAGTGACGTAAAATTTACTGTAGATTTAATTAAGCAAAATATAGATAGTCCATATAATGCATTAGTTGAAAACATATCATCTATATTAATAATTAATGATAAAGAGTTTAATATAAATTTTAATGATAAATATGCTTTTTCTATAGATACATTGATATTTCCTATAGTATCAGAAAAACAACTAGAGAAGGATAAGAATATAAATAACTACAAAAATAATCTAGTAGGTAATGGTGCATATAAAATAAAAAATTATGAGGAAAGAAAAAACATATCATTAATTATTAATGATAGTTATTATGATCAACTTCCATCAACAGCAAAAAATATAGAGGTTGAAATTGTCCCAGATGAAGAAGCGCAAGTATCTATGGTTATATCATTAGATAGTGATATAGCCAAAATTTCATTAGATGATTTAAGTAAATTCTATGAAAAAGAGTTTAAAACAACTACATATGAAAGTAGAGATTATGAATGCTTGCTTTTTAATTATAATAATGAATTTTTTAAAGATATAAACTTTAGGAAAGCTATAATAAGCTCGATTAATAAGGATAAGATACTTGAGGAAGGGTATATAAATAATGCTACTTTAGTAAACTTTCCACTTAATTCTAAGTCAAAATATTATGATAAAGATATAAAGACTTTAGAGTATAGTAAAGAAAAGGCTAAAAAATATTTATCAGAAGTAACTCTTGAGACAAATGAAAATATTAATAATATAGATAAGAATACAAAAAATAATAAAAATACAGTACAAGATCTTAATAAATCAAATTTAGAAACAAATAATAAAAAAGATAATATAACTGATAATGAAACAACTACAAAAGAGGATAAAGAGAAAGTAATAAAGGAGCAAATATCAAAATTAAATTTAAAAATAATAGTAAATAAAGATAATCCTGAAAGAAAAAAGTCAGCTTATATAATAAGTGATAATTTAAAAGATATAGGAATCAAAAATACAATTGAAGAGCTATCAATTGAAGATATGAATAAAGCTTTAAATGAGAAAAATTATGATTTAGCATTAGTTGGATGGGAATTATCTTTAGTGCCAGATGCAACTAATATACTTGAGAGTATAGGATATGAAGATGAAAAATTAACTAATTATATTAATTCGTTAAAAAATGCAACTACAGAATCTCAAATAAGAGATATATACAAATCAATTCAAAAATATGTAAATGAAAATGCATTATTTATGAATTTAGTTATTAGATATGATTATATAGTAACTAATAGAAGAATAGAAGGTAAAATAAGTCCTAATAGTTTTGATATATATGAAGGCATTACTAATTTAGATATAGCTAAATAAATATAAAGGCATCTAATAATTTTATTAGGTGCTTTTATATTAATATTATATTAAAAATGTTGACTAACTATTATAAGTTAATTATTCTTATAGTATAAGTAAAATATGCGGAAATGGCGGAATCGGCAGACGCACTATCTTGAGGGGGTAGCGAGTATGTACTCGTGCGGGTTCAAGTCCCGCTTTCCGCACCAATGAAATAGAATTCACTAGAATTCTATTTTTTATTTTGCAACAATTAAAAATTTTATTGATAATATTTAAATTAGAAATAATACCTGTATTTTTAACTTTAATATATATATATATATAATAAATATTATGATACAATATACCTATATATGGTATAAGGAGGTATATTAATATGAAAAAGAAATTATTAATAGATGGCATGAGTTGTAACCACTGTGTTAATCATTTAAATACAGCCCTTACAGAAGATATAAAAGGAGTTGAAGTTATAGAAATTAGCTTAGAGAACAAATATGCAATAGTTGATATGAAGGATGATATAGATATAACTAAGTTGAAAGAAGTTATAGAAGAATTAGATTTTGAACTAAAAGATATAATAGAATTATAAAGATAAAGACATCCAAATTAATGGGTGTCTTTATTTTTATAAAAAAAGACTTCTATTGGGGGAAAATAGAAGTCTAATGGGGGAGATTGAGTATGTTTGATTTTACATTAATATTATGTCCATGTTTGATTTTTATATACATATAAAATGAAAAAATATATAAATTTTTTTGATGCATATTTAAAGTTGTTCAAGCGCTTAACTCACATTTGAAAATTTATTGAATATAATATAAATAATCAGGGGGGGAGTATCTTGGAAGAGAGAGTATATAAAGAAAATTTAAAAAGAATGATACTAGAAATGGCCCAAGACGAAATTAGTAATTACTCATCTCAAAAGGGTGTTCAAAAATATTTTGAAGGTAATATAGATAAAATTATAAATGAAAATATAAAAAATTACTTAGACGACATAAGTGTAAATAAAATATATTCAAAAATATTAAAGAGAGGTTCTAGTCAAGAAAATGTTCAATCTGTGGCTAGAGTAATAAAATCAGAGGAATTGTTTAAATCAAAAAATGAACTAGTTAAATTTGCTAGATATTTAGGGATTAATGTTAATGCGAAAAGTTCATATACTCAAACTTTGAAAAGAATATCTAATTATATATATTTAAATAGAAAAGAATACTCTGAAAAATATGTACTTTATAGAAATGGAGATGAAGAATGTATATTAGAGCCGGAGAAGATAAAATTAGATTTGATAGAAAGTTATAAATCTAAAACAAGAAAAGATATGAAATCTATAGCTAGACTATTAGATATAAATGTAGAGGACGAGGAAAGTGCTGAAGATATAAGACGAAAAGTAATAAATTATATTATGAAAGAAAAACTTACAAAGAAAAAATAAAACTCAAAAATTAAAGATGCTTATATAAGTGTCTTTAATTTTTTTTATTCGCATATAATATAAATGAAAAGACAGAAGGAGTTGATATACTATAAAAAAGAGAAATTTTATCATAGTAAGTTTGATAATAATTATAATGTTTATATCTTTAATGGTAGAGATAAAGTTATTTCCTCCTAGAAGGGAAATTAATATAATAAGTTACAATATACATAGTGGACTTAATAAGAATATGTTTCCAACACTTTTTGATACAATTGACTTTTTAAAACAATCTAATGCAGATATAATTTGTTTACAAGAAGTAAACGAGTCTGCTAGAGCGGGATTTCAAGTAAGTAGCTTCAAAGAAGAGTTAAAGATGAACTCTCATTTTGGAGCAAATGTTGTAGATTTAGGATTTAATTATGGACTTGTTACATATTCAAAGTACCCAATTAAGGGTGAAGAGCATATATATTTAAGTAGTTTTCGTGAACAACGAGGTATGTTACATACTGTAGTTAAAGTTGATTATCGGAAGTTAAATATAATAAATATACATTTAGGCTTAGATGATGAAGAGCGAGGAATACAAATAAGAGAATTATTAGATTTTATAAAAAAATTAGGAGATGAACCTTATATAGTTGTAGGAGATTTTAATCAAGGAGGCGTAACTGTAGAGGAAGATATATTAAAAGATGTTGCAAAAGAGTTAGGAAAATCAAATATTTTAACTTTTCCAACGGGATTAGATAGAATAGATTATATATTCGTATCATCGAATATAGAAGTTATAGATTATGATGTTATTATAAAAGATATGTCGGATCATTATCCTGTATTTGCAAAAATAAAAATATAATACCCTAAAATTTATATTCATAAATATTAGACAAGTTAAATATACATTAGTAAGAACACTTTTAAGGGGGAATTAACTAATGAATAAAAGAAGATCGATATACAAAGGATTTAATAAAAGAAGAAAAAATAGGGTAATAAAGATATATATAGTTGGAGCAAGTATATGTTTAATATGTGGATATGGATATATACAATTTAAAAATAGTAATATGTTTAATAGTATAAAAGAAAAAGTTGCATCTATTGAGTTAAAAGCACCATTTTTTGATTTAAAAAAATCAAATGATAATGGATTAGAAACTGTTGATTATAATGACATATCTAAAGAAATAGATAAAATTAAAGAAGAGAATAATGAAGCAAAAACTGATGAGGTCAATGAGGATGTAAAAGTTGCAAAAGTAAAAGGTTGGAATGTATATACAATACAAGTTGCCTCAGTTGAAGATAAAGATGAAATTAGCAAAATAGAAGAGGTATTAAGTAAAGAAAAAGTTCCTTTTTCTACTATAAATATAGAGGGAGTAAATAAAGTTCAGACATATGTATCATTTGATAAAGAAAGTATAAGAAATCATTTAGAAGGTATAAGAGTATTATATCCAGATGCATTTTTAGCAGAAGTAAAAATGCCTGTTTTATCTTTGGAGTATACTAGTAAATATTCATACTTAGAAACAATATCAGAACAGTTAGGTAGTCTTATAGATAACTTTGAATTAGAATCTAAATTATGGACAGATAATAAGAATAATATAAATTTGGAAGAGTATAATACTATATTAACTAATAGAAAAACGATGGTTAAAAACATAGAAAAAGAAGTTAGTAAAATTGATTATAAAGGAGCAGAGGTATTTAAGTCTAATTTGACTACATATCTAAATAATGTAGATAAAAATATAGAAGAAGCTTCTAAGTCTGCAAATGAACAAAATTATAATATAAGCGAAGGTATATTTTTAAATAGCTTACAAGGGTATTTAACTTTTATAAACTCTATTCAATAAATTTAAAAGGTTGTTTATACAACCTTTTTTGTTTTAAAAGTAAATAACTTAAGTACTGATAAAAAATGATTATGTTAAATTTTGGATAATACTATAGTATCTAAAAAATAAATAGAATAATTATTTATTTTTTAGATAAGGGGGTAAGAAAATGAAGCTCTTAACTTTTAAGGGGGGAGTACACCCTCAATACAATAAAGAGTATTCAGCAAAAAAGGCTATAGAGAAAGTAGAAAGTCCAAAAGTCGTATATATACCTCTTCAACAACATATAGGTGCGCCAGCAAAGGCAATTGTTAAAGTTGGGGAGAAAGTAAAATTAGGGCAAAAGATAGGGGAGCAAGAAGGTTTTGTATCTTGTAACGTTCATTCATCTGTGTCAGGTAAAGTTATAGGAATTGAAGAACATGAGTTACCTGGTGGTAGAGGTATGTGTATAATAATTGAAAATGATTTTAAAGATGAGGTTCATGAAAACGTTATACCAAATAAGGATATAGAAAATTTAACGAAAGAAGAAATAGTAAATATAGTTAAAGAAGCTGGAATTGTAGGTATGGGTGGAGCTACATTTCCAACTCATGTTAAGATATCTCCACCTCAAGGCAAGAATATAGATACTGTTATATTAAATGGAGCTAAATGTGAGCCATATTTAACAGCTGACCATAGGATTATGTTAGAAAATCCAGAAGATGTGGTTTATGGATTATATATTCTTATGAAGGCATTAGATGTAAAAAAAGGTTATATAGGTATAGAGGTAAATAAATTAGATGCTATAGAAGCTATAGAAAAAGAAGTTAAAAAATATGAAAATATTGAAGTTTCAAGGCTTGAGATAAAATATCCTCAAGGAGCTGAAAAGCAACTTATATATGCATGTACAAAAAGAGAAGTTCCATCAGGAGGTCTTCCTATGGATGTAGGTGTTGTTGTAAATAACGTTGAACCGCAGCTCAAATAGCAAGAACTATAAAAACAGGGATGCCTTTAGTTGAAAGAATAACTACAGTAACAGGCAGATGTATAACTGAGCCTAAAAACTTAGTAACTAGAGTTGGAACTTTAGTATCTGAAATAATAGAACAATGTGGTGGTTTCAAAGAAGGTAAAACTGTTGGAAAAATTATAATAGGTGGTCCGATGATGGGGATAGCACAGTATACAATAAATATTCCTATAAATAAGGGTGCGTCAGGAATATTATGTTTAGATAAGCAGGAATCAAAAACTCCAAAGCCACAAAACTGTTTAAGATGTGGAAAGTGTCTAGATGTATGTCCAGCATTTTTACAACCATTATATATAAGTGCTTATTCATTGAAAAATGATTATGAAAGTGCAGAAAGCTATAGAGCTTTAGATTGTATTGAATGTGGGTCATGCTCATTTATATGTCCGGCAAGGAGACCATTACTTCAATCAATAAGAAATGCAAAAAGAGAAATAATAGTAAATAAAAAAGGAGCCTATTAACAAATAGGTTAAATTAGGGGGAAAAATGATGGAAAATAAGCTGATAGTATCGTCGTCTCCTCATGTGAGAACTAATAAAGATACATCATATATAATGAAGCAAGTTGTGATAGCACTTCTTCCTGCTACATTAGCTGCACTATTCTTTTTTAGATTAAGTGCACTAAATGTAATATTCTTTTGTGTAACTAGCTCAGTTGGGGCAGAGTTTGTATGTCAAAAAATTTCTAAACAAGAAAGTACTATAGGAGATTTTTCAGCAGTTGTAACAGGATTATTATTAGCATTTAATGTTCCTGCATCACTTCCATGGTGGATGTGTTTATTAGGGGCAGCATTTGCAATAATAGTAGTAAAAATGGTATTCGGTGGAATAGGAAATAATTTTGTAAATCCTGCACTTGCAGCGAGAGCATTTTTATTAGCTTCTTTCCCAGTTGCAATGACACTGTGGACAAGAACAGGAGTAAATTGGGTAAGTTCAGGAAATATAGATGCTTATACAACAGCAACACCGTTAAGTTTTTTAAAGGCAGGATCAAATTGAGTTTCATCTTTAGCAGATAGTGGAATAAGTATTAGTAATATGCTTATAGGAAATATAGGTGGATGTATAGGAGAAACATCAGCTGTACTAATTATATTAGGCGGACTATATTTAATGTATAAAGGTATTATAAATTATGTTATACCAACATTTTATATATGTACAGTAGCTATTTTAATGTTTATATTAGGTGGATTTAATTTTACCTTTGTAATATATGAGTTATTAGCAGGGGGATTAATGTTAGGTGCATTCTTTATGCTAACTGATTATACAACTTCACCAATGACTAAAAAAGGCCAAATTATATATGCAGTTTTAGCTGGTTTAATTACAACGGTAATAAGACTATATGGTGGTTATCCAGAGGGAGTATCATACTCAATACTACTAGTTAATATAATGACTCCTCTTATAGACAAGTACACTAAGACAAAAGTATTTGGGGAGGTGTCTAAATAATGAAAGATATATTAAAATTAGGGGTAACTTTATTTGCAATATGTGCAGTTGCAGCATTAGTATTAGGTGTCACAAATAATATTACAGCACCAGTTATAGAAGAAAGAAATATTCAAGCAAGTAATGAAGCGCGTAAAACTGTACTACCAGAGGCTGATGAATTTAAAGAATTAGAAGGTATGAATTCGGATATAGTTCTTGAGGTTTATGAAGGTATAAAAGATGGACAAGTTATAGGTTATACAATAAAAACATCATCAAAAGGATATGGTGGAGCTATTGAATTAATGGTTGGGATATCTAAAGATAGCAAAATAACAGGTGTAGAGATAGGTAATCATAGTGAAACTCCAGGATTAGGATCAAAAGCTACAGAACCTATGTTTAAGAATCAATATGTAGATAAAGATGTATTAAATTCACTTTTAGTAGTAAAAGGAAGTACAAATAATGATAATGAAATATCTGCAATATCTGGAGCAACTATAACATCTAATGGAGTTACCAATGGTGTAAATGCCGCAATGAAAATATATAATGAAAAATTATCAGGTAATGATAATGAAATGGCTTATGATGAAAATATAGATCCAAAGGAAAAAATATTTAAATCAGCTTCATTTACAGAATTAAAAGGTAAAGCAGAAGGGGAAGTTTTAAGAGTTTATGAAGCTAAAAATGGAGATGAAATAATAGGTTATATATTTGATACTGAAACAGATGGATATAGTGAAAAAACAGAAGTTTTAGTTGGAATCACTACTGATGGTCAAATAAAAGGTGTTGAACTAGGTATAAATACTAGAAAAAATCAATATTTAGCGTCTACATTTGATACAGGTCTTAAAAAACAATTTGAAAATATAAAAGCTCAAGAAGTTGAACTAGTATCAGAGGCTCGTAAAAAAGAAAATGATATACAAGTTGTATCTGGTGCTACGATATCATCAAAATCAATAGTTAACGCTGTTAATGCAGCTGTTAATCTATTTAATAAGATGGAGGGGTAGAATATGAAGTTTACGAAATTATTGAAAAATGGAATAGTAGATGAAAACCCAGTACTTGTACAAGTAATAGGTATGTGTCCTACTCTAGGTGTAACTACATCTGCTATAAATGGATTAGGAATGGGACTTTCTACAACTGCAGTTTTAATTTGTTCGAATATAGTAATATCCCTAATGAGAAAATTTATACCAGATAAAATAAGAATACCAGCTTTTATAGTTGTAATAGCAACCTTTGTTACTATGGTAGGTATGTTACTTAAGGCATATATACCAGCGTTAGATGATGCCCTAGGTTTGTTTATACCTTTAATAGTTGTTAATTGTTTAATATTAGCTCGTGCAGAAAGTTTTGCCTCTAAGAATACACCTATAAAATCAGCAGTAGATGGAATCGGAATGGGTCTTGGATTTACATTAGCATTAACTGCACTAGGTATAGTAAGAGAAATATTAGGTAATGGGACTTTATTTGGAATGAGCTTATTTGGTGCATCGTACCAACCAGCCCTATTATTTATACTACCTCCAGGTGCATTCTTATCATTAGGATTTTTACTTGCAGGGTTTAATAAGTTAAGAAATAAAAAGGCATAGGGGGAAGAAATAATGAATTTAATACTTTTATTTTTAAGTATAGTACTTGTAAATAATGTTATAACTTCTCAGTTTATGGGGATATGTCCTTTTTTAGGTGTATCTAAAAAAGTTGATACAGCTATAGGAATGGGGGCTGCAGTTACATTTGTTTTAACTTTAGCTTCTTTTATAACATACTTTGTTCAAAAATTATTAGAAATAACTAATAATCAATTTTTACAGACAATAGCATTTATATTAGTAATAGCATCTATAGTTCAATTTGTTGAGATGGTTATACAAAAAATGAGTCCATCGTTATATCAGGCGTTAGGAGTATTTTTACCTCTTATAACTACAAACTGTGCAGTTTTAGGTATAGCACTTGTTAACGTTCAAAATAACTATAATTTAGTAGAAACAATGGTAAATGGATTTGGAGCAGGAATAGGATTTACTTTAGCTATAGTTTTATTTGCGGGAATAAGAGAAAGATTAGAATTAGCAGACATACCAGAAAGTTTTAAAGGCTTCCCAGCAACTATGATAGCTGCAAGCTTAATGTCAATAGCTTTTTTAGGATTTTCAGGTCTCATAAATCTATAAATTGGGGGTGTATGTAGTGTCGATACTAAATTCTGTTTTAGTTCTAGGAGCTTTAGGGCTAATATTTGGAGCAATTTTAGCATATGCTTCTAAAAAATTTGCAGTAGATGTAGATGAAAGAGTAGAATCTATACTTGATGTACTTCCAGGTGCTAACTGTGGGGGGGTGGATTTCCAGGTTGTGGAGGTCTTGCAAATGCAATAGTAGAAGGAAAAGCTGCTGTAAATGCTTGTCCTGTAGGTGGAGAGATTTGTGCAACTAAAATAGGAGATATAATGGGAATATCTTATGAAAGTGAAGAAAAGCAAGTAGCAAAAGTATTATGTAAGGGTAATTGTAAAAGTGCTAAAGATAAATATAAATATGAAGGAATACAAGATTGTAGATCTGCAAGTATGTTAAATTCAGGTCCAAAGGATTGTAGATTTGGATGCTTAGGGTTTGGAACTTGTAAGGAGTATTGTAAGTTTGATGCTATTTCTGTAATAGATGGATTAGCTATAATAGATGAAGAAAAATGTGTAATGTGCGGTAAATGTATAGAGGTTTGTCCGAAATCTATAATACATATAAAACCAGCTAACAAAGAAGTAGTAGTTGAGTGTAGCAGTGAAGATTTTGGTAAAGCTGTTAGAGAAAAATGTAGTGTTGGATGTATAGGTTGTGGATTATGCAAAAAAGCTTGTTTGTTTGGAGCTATTGAACTTGAAAATAAAATTGCTAAGATAAATTATGTAAAATGTGTTGAGTGTATGGAATGTGTAAGAAAATGCCCTACTAAGGTAATAAAGGGTGATATTAGCAAAAATAAAAAGGTAACAATAGATTAAAGTGTACCCTTTGTCAAGGACAATTTAAAAAAAGGTATTTCTAAGAAACAAG